>ERZ780203.21-NODE-21-length-203265-cov-66.737400_pt1 | contig 203265 bp, 174 predicted proteins | sample MGYA00511168_ERZ780203 | MGnify/ENA primary metagenome ERZ780203 (study PRJEB29588, sample SAMEA2156577) | human gut metagenome | biome: human gut; feature: human-associated habitat; material: faeces | place: Denmark | collected 2008/2010 ...
ATATGAGCTTCTTCCTTTTTAGGCTAGCAAAGGTATATGCATGAAGGGAATTGACAAAAATTAATCCCCCAAGTTTTCAGACTGAGCCAAACAGTGTTGCAAAAAATGTCAATAAAACTCCTATGTATTTCTGATAGATAGCACTACTTTATAAACCACTGGTATCCAACCGGTTACAATTCTATAATTTCCTTTAAAACCAACGGCCCGTTTCTCACCGAGAAACAACCTTTTCGACACCGAGAAACGAAGTGTTTCTCACCGAGAAACGAATCGACTGATAAAGTCCTAAACTTAAATTAAGGAAATTGTTCGTCTCTTTTATTTTTGACACTTCTATCGTAGGAATGTATATGTTGAAATATATTTCAATGATAATCTTATCGTGTCTAAAATATAATGATATGGAATAAATTTATAACCGTACCGTTTGGAATCAATTACCACTAATGATTTTATTAGTTATTTTTAAGCGAACGTTTACCTATTAATAGTTATTTCATTGCCTAAGGAGTTTTCGTTTGACAATTGTTAAGCGATAGTTCAACATCTGTCAAGCGTTCGTTCAACAGTTGTCAAACGATAATTCGTTAGGCAATTGAAAAAATAATATAAGCAAGAGAAAGAGATAAAAGCTGCATATTGACGAGTTATTGTCAGCGACAGTATTTTTGGTTATTTCCGTACCGAAACAAGCTAAATGCTAATTTAGAGTTCACCACGGATTACACAGATTCACACAGATTATTTTCATTTTCGTTGAATACCTATAATGAATTAGGGTACTGATATACATATTTATTCCACCATTGCCAACGTCAATATACTAATCCGTATATCCTCCACATCTACCAGACAGGAAGCACATGCCAGAGTAGTAGAACCAGTAGTCAACACATCGTCAACTATCAGTATGTGTTTCCCTGCAAGTGTTTCGGGATGCTGAAGTTCAAAGATACCTTCCACATTATCCCGACGTTCAAACACAGATTTACGCGTTTGCGTTTCCGTATTTTTCTTACGTAATATTGATTCTGTATCGATGGGGATTCCTGTTACAGCAGCAATACCACGAGCAATCCACTCACTCTGATTATAACCACGGATTTGCTGTTTTTTCTTATGAAGCGGTATGGGGATTATCACATCAATTCCCTGAAAAAAATTGGAAGACAAAAGTTCGGCAGCCATATACCGCCCCATAATTGCACCTATTTCCTTTTGTCCACCATATTTCAACCTATGAAGAATCAACCGGAAGTCGCTTCCTTTCTCATAAAAGAAAAAAGAAGTAGCCCGTTCCAAAGGGATTTGTCCCCAGAAGAGCCGCTCTACCGGATTATCTTTTCGAAGATGATAATTAGTACGGGGTAGATTGATATTACATTCTGTACAGATACATTCTTCACCCTTTGCTAACGGCCGGCCACAAACAACGCAGCAACGGGGAAATAGCAAAGATAAGAAAGAACTAAGCCAGTCTTTGATAAGAAATGTGTGTTTCATAATAATAGAGATTTAAAACTGCAATAGCAACTACATATTGCAACTACATATTCAATGGAGGGACTTCTGACAGGAGTTTCTGAAAGACAGGATGAAGATTTCCATTCGTTGCAATAATATGATGTCCTTCTATGAAATGATCTTCACCATAAAAGTCAGTCACCTTTCCTCCCGCTTCCTGAACAATCAGTGCTGCCGCAGAATAATCCCATTTTCCGAGAAATGCTTCCATCCAAGCATCAAAACGCCCAATAGCCACATAGCAGATTGCGGCAGCAGCCGAGCCATTCATCCGAATACCGCCCACTACCCCATAAAGCTGATCGATGAGATGAAAAGCAGTCTGTTTATATTGCAGATGATTATAAGGTAATTCTGTAATGACAAATGCATCTTTGATGTCCTCAACGTTCGACACATGAATTTCTTCACCATTCATAAACGCTTTTCCGCCTTTCCAAGCATAAAAACATTCATCCCGGCAAACTTCATAAACGACACCTAAAAGAAGTTCGGTACGGCTACGTAAAGCGATGGACACACAATAAGGAGCCTCATCATGAATATAATTCGTGGTTCCATCCAAGGGGTCAATCACCCAACAGTAGGGTTCATCCTGATAAGTGGCAGAGCCTTCTTCTGTAATGAATCCCGCTTCAGGCAATAAAGCAGTAAGGGCTTTCACCACTCGCACTTCAGATTCTTTATCCACATAAGACACATAATCGTGTGCATGTTTTTCCACCACACGCTCACGACGGAAGTTCTTTCGTTCTTCTTTCAAAAAATATCCAACTTCGGTAGCAATCCGGCATACATCAGTTGTAAGCTGCTTCAAATCTAACATTTATTATTCAAATTAAAAAGTGCTTCGAAGTTATAGCTTTTCCGGCAAAAAGCATAAAGGAAAATAATATTTTCGTGTTTGATACGCAAATTAATGAGATAACATCAAAACTATTATAACCAATATTTAAAAAGACATCTAAAAACAAGGCCGACTCATTTTCTTTTATGAGCCGACCTTTCTTTACTTTTACATCAAAATATAAATGTATTGTCCTTTATTCCTTAATTTATAACAACATTACTTCTGAACCACAATTTTCAACTTACAGGTACGTCCATAGAGTAATGCCACACCGTCATAAGTGAGTCCGGTTATGCCAGCTCCCGAATAGGCTGGCCCCTGGCTTCCTACCACTCCTGTAGGAGTAGCTATTTTACATCCTCCGGCAACTAATGCATCCATATCGTTTGCGGCTTCAATAACATGAATGACACCGTATTTGCCCGCCGCAGTAACAAAGGCAATATAAGAACCGTCTTTTATCTGCAAACTACAAGGATCATTCGGATATCCATCAGACGCATTGACTCTTTGCATTAACATATCGGCACCTCCTTTAGCTATACTTTCCAATACATTCAACGCCTCAAAAGTCTTGACGTCCGAAGCCGCGTTCGCCATCATCACATCAATACCAAGATCAGTAACCTTATCATCAGGTATAAGAGTGAACAACGTTTTGTTGGTAGCAACACCTGCCGGTTTGATCCAGTCATTCACATCATAAGCTCTCCCTATCGGCCCTCCATTAATTCTTGACGCACTGACATAAGAGAAACCTCTGTTTTTAACGGCAACAAAGCTCGGATTTCTCCATATATTGATGAAAGCAAAGTCTACGCTATTTGCCTTTGAGCCATATCCTTTAATTTCCTTCAAGCTTAATACATGTTTCTGCACACCCCGTATCATTATTCCCTCTATGGAGAAAATATAAGGTTGATCCGGTTCTGTTGAATGTTCCCATTCGGGTGCCATTTCGATATCGCTGAAAACAAGCGCAACATTATTGTCAACACCCTCAAGACCTTCGATATTGATAATCTTTTCCTCTTTCAACCCTTCTATATCTTCCACCACAATCTTAATTCCACCAGTATCTTTATTATCTACGACAGTTTTCAAAATAAACTCCATTTCCAACGGATTGCCTGATACCGGAATAGTCGTATATTCCTTCAGGTCACCCAGTACTTTATTACACAACGTATGTTTTATAGACTTAATGCCCACAGCAGAACGAATCACTACAGAGAGAGAAACCTCTTCATCGGGTACTAAAACAGGGAAATCTGATGGTTCGGTGAATATCTGGGATGGAAGTTTGGTTATCTTTTTAATAGGTATTACCTTTTGTGCCGTTTTTGTCAAAACGTCCGTTGATGTTACCAGTATCCCGGCTGCTTCACGCGTGTTGACCTTGACATTCAAGTCAAATTCAAGTGTCATATCAGTTTGCAGAGTATCTATCTTTAAACGTTGACGTTCAGTCGCGTTTATCTCTTCATATTCTCCATTCTCATCCATCTTCAACAAGGTAGCATATATACTGTGTATACCCACAGCAGAGAAACTTCTGGCAGATACAGTCACCGTCGAGTTATACTCCACCACATCTATCTCGGAAGGAGAAGTGAGTTCTACAGTAGGTGGCGGATACGCGTTGTCGTCCGAATAATCAGACTTACTATCACTACAATTTGTCAACAACAAACCCCATGGAAGGGCAAGTATCAGGATCATTATATTTTTGATATATTGCTTCATGACCGTTCATTTTTTATTTTAAAGATTCGATTTGTAATTGAAAACAATGTAAATCTCCGCTTACACTTGTTTCGGTTACCCCCCTAAAAGCCCATTTATGTGAAGTCAGGACAAATATACAATACTCGGAGTCTCTATTTCTATTTTCCACTTCTACGAAAGAATAGGTATCAGAAGTTAAGTTAGAAGTAATTGCCGACTCAAGATTAGGCAATAACGCACGTTTAACAGTGCCTACCAGAACCGTCTGTTCGTTTACCTTTTTCTTGAAAACGTCGACAGCCGGAGCTATAAGGTCTTCACTATTTAATGATACAGAACAGAAGAGCATATCTATTCCGTTCACTGCTTCTGTTTTTGTTTCAAGATATCTGCAATCGTTTTTTACTACATATTGTGTCATTTCGGAAATAGTAGAAGGAAAAAGCACAGTACTGCCGATTATCTTTTTCTCTCCGTTACTATAGCTGACAGGTACAAACACCGGCACTTTCTTGCTCTCTCTAGCAGTCTCCGTACCCGTATTTATGATTGCAGTTTGCCCATAGACAGCGTTCGTCCTGTCCAACAATGCCACTGCATGAACAGTGTTTCTGATAGATGACGCCACCTCTTTATAACTACAAGAGCTAAATAAATTTTGCTCTGACAAGTGCGCATAAACCAATACGTTAGTTGTTCTGAACCGGTTCCATTCCGGAATTTCTTCTCCCTTGTTATCCTCATCACTACACGAAACGAACAGGCAAGAGATGATACATATAAATAGCAGATATAGATAGTTTGATTTCATATTTCATTCATTTTACAAATTCAACTTCAGCAAACAAAGCTCTGTGGTCAGATACTTCCGGATTAGATAAAACTTTAAACGACTTCACTTTCCACTTATTCTGTGGAAGTCCGAATATATAATCAATCTTGATTGTCGGCTGATCTGCGGGATAGGTGAATGTATCATCACAGATTCTCTGCCAGTTCTTCATTACCTCACAAATCACATTAGAGTCGGTCCGGGCATTAAAATCTCCCCCCAGCAGTGTCGGGGTATCTCCCGTACCAATCCGCTCATTAATCTGTTCGGCCATTGCGCTCCTTATCAGGTCTGTCGAATGATCCAAGTGAGTCGTTCCTATCCTGATTACGTCTGAAGTTCCCGGCTCCTGAATATCTACATATAATAGCGTCCGGGGTTCTTTGGCTCCGTCTATCCCTTCAAAAGTTTTGTTATTGATATAAACAAAAGGATATTTTGAAAGGATAGCTACTCCATATTCTCCACCACCAGTATCCATCGCTTTCCCGAATACGGAAAACAATCCCAACTCCGCAGCCAGTTGAGTGGTGAAATCCTGATTTTTGTTCCTTTTTGTGTTGTAATCTATCTCTTGCAACATTACAACATCCGGATTGTATTTCCTGATAAATACAGCATACTCCTTCACCGAGTAACCGGTCATTTCCCCGGACATCCGGCAATTATAGCTCATTATTTTAAGAGCCTGCGCATACGTACTTTGATACGCAAAGAAGAAAAGGCATACCCATACAATGGGCTTTAAAAGTGCTTTCATAAATTTGTTTTTGTTATTAGATTAAGTTTACTTATTCAACGGTATATGTATATTCTGATATTTTTTTAAAGCTAACCGGTGTTATGGATTGCATCACTTCCAACACATAGTTCAGGTCGTTCCCTTTACAAACAAAGTCGTACGTAAACGAAGCAATCTTTTCGTTTTTAACTGTAATCTCTATATCAAAATGCCGCGAGAGTGTTGTAAGCACCTCTTTCAATGATGCATTTCTGAAAATAAGCCGGTTGCTCTTCCAACTCGAAGCATCATCGTGATATCTATCAGTTTTTATTTTTATTACATTACTCCTTTTTTCATAAACTGCAGTTTGTCCGGGAAGCATTTGCTGCATAGGCCTGCGGCTTTGCACATGCCCGATATTTATACTTCCTTCGTCGAGTGTAGTTTTGATTACCTTATCCGAAGCGTATGCTTTTACATTGAAACACGTTCCCGTCACTTGTATTTTCACATTCTCGGCAAGTACCAGAAAAGGGGATTTCTTGTTTTCTGCTATCTCAAAATAAGCCTCTCCTTCCAGCGTAACATTCCTGTTGTATTTTGCAAACTGTTCCGGATAAGTCAATTTAGAATCGGCATTTAACCACACCCGGCTACCATCAGGAAGTAATACGAGTAGCTTTTCACCCCTTACAGCACAGACCTCCCGATAAACAAGGTTTGCCTCACTATGACTTTGATAGAAATTATATCCTACACCTATCACAAGCAAAACAATTGCACAGGCTACCGTCCACTTAAAGAACAATGGCATCCTTATTCTCCTGTTCTTTCGTTTTTCTTCCCGCATCACGGCTTCCTGAATATTCTTATAAATGCGATATTCATCAAAAGGAGGCAATTCTCTGTCGCCCAATTCGAGCTGTTTGCCTTCTATTATCCTCTGAATGTCGTCATCCATATATTTCCCGATGCCGTCAACTATTTCAAGGTCCTGACTTGTATGTTTCTTTTTTGATTTCATATTTCAATATCTATTAGTAATACACACTGTTACAAAAAAGTATTATACAGACTACGTTAAACCGTGTTAATTCAAAAGAACGTTCCATTTCAGCAAAAAGAGATAAAACTACATCATACAATAAAGCAACAATAGGCTAAGCTCTCCCACTGTCGCGCGAATCTGCTTCAAAGATTGGCTATATTGAAATTTAATTGTATTGATCGAAAGATTAAGTTTATCGGCTATTTCCTGATTGGAGTATTTTCCCGAAACTTTCATTTCAAAAACCTTGCGGCGTTGTGGCGAAAGTTGCTCAAGAGCTTGCTGTATGATGTTCATTTGTTCTTGTTTAAGGTTTTCGTTTTGAGAATTGTCTTCCAATTCCAAAACCATTGAAAGGCAATCCTCAAGTAAATAGATATTTTTCTTTGAGTCTCTCAACGTATTGAGCAGATCGTTCTTCAACATTGTAAAAAGGTATCTGTTTATAGGTTTTGTCTCGTCGATTTCTTCTTTTTTCAGCCAGAGTTTTAAGAATAAGTTCTGCACAGCATCTTCAGCCAATTCTTTATTCAGCAAATATTTAAATGCCAAAGAAAAGGTCTGCGCCGCATACGTCTTGTACACAATACTAAATGCCAGCTGGTTCCCCTCTTTCAGAGCCTTAACCAAAGCTTGGGCTTCATCCTGTGAGTATTTCTGGGACATCTTAATCATTTTAAATATGAAAATAAAAAGCTTATTATATCAAGTCCTTACTTTCAAATATATTAATTCTTTCTGATATAGCATGATTCGCGAGCAACAAATGAAACAGGTCTCTTATTTATTTCACCAGTCTTTGATATTTGCTGAACAAAAAAGTGGAGAATGATAATAATCCGTCAGTTGTTGAATGAACATCTTTTCGAACATCCTTCCGATCAGTTGCATTTACCCAACCTTCTTCTATTTCTTTTAATTCATCTTCAAGTTGCTTCTGATCCACCTCTACACCTTCCCCAACTGCTTTGATAAATGTATCGATATACACCTCCCAGCGCTTTGCATAATAATCACTTATCAGTCCTGCCCACGAACGACTGGCATAATCGTTCAGGCTTCCACCCCAAGTAGTAATCAAGTTGCGAGCATTCTTTTCATAATAGTCTTTCAACTGGGGAGAATCTCCCATCTTCCGCGCATCATCAATCCATTTATCCAGCGAACAATAAGGATGAAAGGCATTCAGCTTATCCAAATCATTCAATATCTCCTTCATTTTTTCGCCGCAAGCTTTCAAAGCCTGATGGTCTTTAGCTTCAACCATCCTGTCAAACTCCATTTTCACATCAAGAAAGTAGTTTCCAAGCACCTGTCTGCCTACAGTAATCAAATCCAGGCGAAAAGCATCTCTCCGGTCAGAAGGTGCCTCATTCAGTTTTCTCCAGACCTCTAGTAGTTCAACATTGCTATACACATTACTTGTCCGTTTTTCACTGTTCTTATTCAATGCAGGGCGATACCCGGGTAAAGTACCCAATGTGCGCGGCACCTGTACATAAATGTCATTGAATAATCGTTTCCAAGCATCGCGCACAGACTGCGACACACATCCCACATGTCTGTCAGCCAGACATTCAATCCATTTATTATCATCTACATTCAGGTTCCATGCTTTCTCAAGAATGTATTCGTAGGGAAATTGCATCACATCCAATCCTTCCAGCGTAGAGCCGATTCCTTTAAGGTTGCCTCCACCGTTAATGAGAGCATTCTCAAGTCGTGCGCCACTTTCTTTGACGTTACCTGTCAAAGTCGTGTTTCCACCGAAATTGCCCAGATAACACCAAATATAGGGCTGATTATGAAAATGCTCTGTTCTTTTCCATAATTCAACATTTTCACAATGATAATCAAGTAATATCATTTTATTCTGTGGCACTCCTGTCAGCAAAGCCTTCATTCGCTCGGAAGTCCATTTATCTTTATCAAAATAAAACATCCACGTCATTTGCATCCATTGGGCTTTGGGATCGGCAGCCGTCAATGTAGCGTACATATCCGAAGCTATCTTCCGCAAATATTCGGGTTCGAAACTGGGCGGGTCAACCTCGTTGAAAGGATCTAAACCATAAATATGATCGGTTCCGAAAAGTTTTTTTGTTCATCAAGAAATAGTTTCTGAATTTTCGCAAACAAAGCATCGTTAGGGTTCAAAAAGTTACAACGGTATGCATCAGCAAAGCCGGCCCATTTGCCCAAATGTTGAATATCGGCCTCGGGATAGATCCGTTTTAAATCGGCAGGTACATGTCCGGCGAAGGCTGGTAATACGGGCTTCATATTCAATTCACGCTCACGTGCGAGTATTTTTTTCTGCAAGCTTACCTGGTGTTCCAGCCATTCCATCGGCAACGGACCGTTCCAACGATCTATGTTAGCCATCCGATGCCAGGGCAGATACGGTGGTCCCGTGAAGTAAGAGCGTATTTCGATGTCCGACATTCCCATTTTCGACCAGACTTTATACCACACAGCTTCTTGTCCGGTAATTGCCAAAGGCATATTTATACCATTAAGGGCCATCCAGTCAATAAAGCGCTCCCATTCTTTCCATTGCCACCAAGGCATCGTGTAACCATACGTGCAGTAATTCAGGAAAAAGCGAGTATCCACTCTCGCTTCCGAAACGACCTTCTCACCAACCATCGGCAATTCTTCAGGAATTTCAACGGCTATATCCGCATACCATGACACTGTAGTGAGACAGTAATATTTCAAGTAATGGTTCAGTCCCATCGCCATTGAATTGGCGTTGTTTCCACCGATTACAATTTTATCTTTTACGGACTCTATCGTAAAGCAGTCTTTCTCTCCTTTTAATTTTTGAAACTGAAAACTCTCGATGTATGACGGCAGCAAACGTTTCAATAATGCTTCCGCAACAGCTACGTCTTTGTCTTTAGCCTGAAGAGCCAACGACATAAGCAGCATAACCAGACACGTGTATACACTTTTTCTTTTCATTCTGATTTATAATTTTATATAGATTTTTCTTTTTAACAAAATATATCCCAACAGCCCATTGAACAAGAGGAAAAATACACCGTACATAAATGAACCGAAGTAATTTCCGAATAACGGGTTAAGCAAATTATTGAATACAGCCGTATGGATATGCCAATGCACAAGCAATCCTCCGGCTATGCAACTAAACACATAAATTACAAGCGGATTCGCTCCAAATGCTTCAAAAAACGAAAACCACTTTTTATTCTGCTTCACATCAATGATATAAAGTAGCAATGCCAATGACAATGCCGCAATCCCACAAGTAAGCAAAACAAACGAAGGAGACCACAAACGTTTATTCAAAGGACAGGCATAGCTTAACAAATAGCCGGCAAACAACAGCGTGGTACCTATAAGGAATAGATTCAGCATCCGGCGGTCATTATCTTTAATATCGATGATTATCTTTCCGCAAACAAAACCGATCATTACTTGAGACACAGCGGGAATCGTACTAAGTATCCCCTCGGGATCGACAAACTGGCGGCCCTGAAGATACATGTGGTTAGCCCCTAAAATAGCCGAATCAATCATCCCGACGATATTATCCGCACTCTTTTCAAATCCGTTTCCAAATAACTGAAAAATAAAGTAGACAATCAGCAAGATAATAGCTAATGGCATAAAACGCTTATGCGGTATTGCTACGGCCAATAAGGCTGTAATACCATAACAAATCCCAAGCCGTTGCATAACTCCCATCAACCGGAGCTGACTCAAATCAAAATAGTTACCACTATCGATTGATGTAATGAACCACTCCATAACCAGACCTATAAATATTAATAAGAGACTTCTTTTTATGATTTTCGTAATGGCCGGTCGACACTGGAAGTCATACTTACACAAAGAGATGTAGGTCGAAATACCCATCAGGAACATAAACATCGGAAATACCAGATCGGCCGGCGAAAAGCCATCCCACTTGGCATGTGCAAAAGCGGCAAAGTTATACCCGCACTTTCCTGTATTGTTGACCAAGATCATCCCGGCAACAGTAATACCCCGAAGTACATCAAGCGAAAGTAACCGTTTGTTCGGATTCATAATATTTGATTCTTTTAATTACTTATTATATATAAAATAGTCGTTCCGGCAGCTAACACTATCCCTATAAGCGATTCATAAGGTATCAGCTTCAGACGTTCCTTAAAATTGAGTTCGCATACGCCTCCTGTCGCATGAAAGAACGAACCATGTGGCAAATGGTCAAGAACTGTAGCTCCGGAATTAATCATAGCCGCTCCCCAAACCGCAGAAATGCCTATAGCCAATATCGTTTCAGCGAACGAAGAAGAAGCCAGTGTCGCTCCGGCTGTTGTCGATGCGGTAGCCGCCGACATCAACGCGCCTGATATAGGAGCAATCAATGCATCACTCATATGAGCATGATCCAATCCTGTAAGAATCCAATCTTTCAAAGAAGAGTTCTTTATGATACCGGCAATAGTTCCGGTTCCTATCAACAGAATAGCTACCACAGACATCTTTTGCAGTCCATATTCTATACTCGGAAGAATATTTTTCCATTGTTTCATACAGATAGCACCACATAAACCACCTACCGGCAAAGCTATCAAAGGATCAATATTGATTCCTGCCGCAGGACGTAATGCCAATAAAACAATCGTAACAACAGGAGCAATCAGACTGGTTCTTAACGAGGGCAAATTTCTCTCTTCCTCTTTATCCTCTGTTTGCATCATCGTTTTTTTGTTTTTCACTGTTTGAGGCATCAGACGGACAATAACAAAAACAGTGAAAAACAAACCGATCACTGCCGGTAAAATATTGGCAAACATTACAGCCGATAGATCTGCATTAAAATTTCCGGCTGCTATAATGGTGTTCGGGTTAGGTGATATGATATTTCCACATTTACCTCCCCCGATCATAGCAATAAGTAACACAGATGGAGACAGGTTTAGACGCTTGCCTATCGAAAGAGCCACCGGCGCAACGGTTATCACAGCCACATCAATAAAGACGCCTACCGTACAAAGCAACATCGTTGCGAGTGCCAATGCCATAAATACCCGTTTTTCACCCATTTTGTTTATAATCGCATTGGAGATGACCGTGGTAGCTCCGGTTTGTATTAATATGCCTGACAAGACTCCGGCTGTCAGAATCCGCAATACCGCCGGGGTGACCTCTTTCACTCCTTCGGTCATCACCGTTACGGTCTCATTTAAAGATAGTCCTCCCAACAACCCTCCGACTATCGCTCCGATAATCAGACTGTATGTCGGAGAAAGCTTTCTTATGATTAACAGTATGGATAATGAAAGCCCGATTAATGCGCCTATCGCTGTCATTGAGTATTATTTAGTAAATTGTTTTATGATTCTCACCACCTGTCGCACCGTTCTCTCTATGTTTTCTTTCGTAAACTCCGGTTGCATCGCCTCTTCAAGTGTTACCGGAAAAGGTTGAATAGGCAGTACGGCAGTAAACCCCATCCTATTAAGCGCTTCGGTGGCTTCGACCGCTCCCCCCAACGCTATCACCGGAACCTGACATCTCTCACCGACACGTAAGATTCCGTCCAGCGCTTTTCCCATACAAGTCTGGTGATCCAGCTTCCCCTCTCCGGTCAGTATCAGGTCTGCCTGTCGGACGACCTCCTCGAAACGAAGCGTTTTCAATATAACTTCTATTCCGGATTGCAATTCTGCATTCAAAAACGGAAGTAAGCCGCCTCCCATTCCTCCGGCTGCTCCAGCACCGGGAAGCTGTGATATATCCATATTTGTATATTCCTTTATCACCTGTGCATAATGCCGCAACCCATTGTCCAACTCTATCACTTGCAAACTATTTGCCCCTTTTTGGGGAGCATATACATAGGCCGCACCCTCTTCTCCAAAAAATGGATTACTAACATCACAGGCGATCGTAAAATGACTTTCCTTCAATGCCGGATTTAATTGGGAAATATCTATTTGATGAACTTTTATCAGATTTTCGCCGACAGGCTCCAACTCACCGTTTCCGCTATCTAAAAAGCGTGCACCTAAAGCCTTCAGCATACCTATTCCCGCATCATTCGTAGCACTTCCGCCGATCCCGATAATGAATTCCCGACACCCGCGTTTTAATGCGTCAGCAACCATTTCTCCAACTCCATAAGTCGTAGTCTTCATGGGATTTCTTCGATTTGAATCAATCAATGGCAGACCGCAGGCCGAGGCCATTTCGATAATAGCCATCGCACCATTGTTTACGATGCCATACGATACTTCAATTGGCTTCATGAATGGATCATGCACCCGACATGACACCGTTTGAGCATGAAGGGCAGAGCATAGAGCTTCTGTAGTCCCTTCGCCGCCATCAGCTATGGGGAAACGTATAATCTGACAGTCGGGTAATTCCTCCTGAATCGCTTTTTCGGCAGCTTTTGCTATCTCAAAAGAACCGACCGAACCTTTAAACGAGTCGAATGCCAATACAATCTTTTTCATAAAAGCTATCACTTATTTGTTTTCTCTATTAAACTCAATGCAGCCTCGACCGGATCATCAAACGGAGTCGTACTGTTGCTCCAGGGAGATGTGATCCATTGCTCCTCCCATTCTCGGATTTTATTCCGGTCTTTTGTGAAATAGAGCTGTATACGAGGGATATAGTAGTCTTTAATCAGCCCGCTCCAGAAACGGGCAGCATAATCTTCCTGAATACCACCCCAACTTGTAATCAAGCGTTTGGCATTTGCTTCATAAGCATCTTTTTCCTGAAGAGTTGTTCCGCTATTGCGCGCAAGTTCCACCCATTCTTCTAATCGATATAAAGGATGAGAGGCCAACAGCCTGTCAACGTCCATCAACAAATCAACAGTTTGTTGCAGATTACGTTGCGCTGCGAGAACACGATTCTCCGAATCATCTTTCAAGGCCTGCTTATAAAAATTTTCAGCTTTAGCCGCTACATAATACGAAACAAACTCTATGAGGTCGTTTCTGTATAATTCAGAGCTTTTCAGTTCGTCAGCGCAACTAGCATACAAACGTATAGCCTGCAAGTAATCATCACTAAGGTCGATTTTACTGATCCGCCGTTGATCGGGTATTACGGTTTGCCAGGTAAAACGGGGGTATGAATATAAAGAACTATATGCTGTTTTCCGAAAAAGTTTCCAAGCTTCCTCCATGGCATCGGGATATCCTCCATAACGGGCCTCGCAGTATATCTTCATCCAATCGTCCAGGTCGATACTATCTGATGACCATCCCATATCGGCTAACAGTTCGTAAACAACCTCATTGTTTTCGAGTCCTTCAGGGGCAGAACCGAACCCAATCAAGTTACCTTTATTTGCGGCACGTAATGCTTTGACCGAGGAACTAGCATACATGTCCAAGTCTCCTGTCATGGTGTTTTTCCCGCCAAAGTTGGGTACATAGCTGAATATCCATTTCTTTCCGTAAAATCCATCATGTACTTTCCATGTTTGTTCGGTGCTCCATACCCATTTCGGATAATCATTGCCCAAATCAATGATAATCATTTTATCATCAGGTACATTGCTTAACAAGGCTTTAAGCGATTCTTTATCCCAGAATGAATGTTGATATCCGAATGTCCATCCCTGTGTAACCCAAACGGCATCCGGGTTTCCGGCTGCAATTGATTTATAGATCGTTTCTCCATACTCGGCCAATAACTTATATTTCGCTTCTTTATCTTCCTTATCGATAGGCAGCTCCATCTCATTAAAACTATCCGAGAGATAATACGTATTTTCTCCAAACTCTTTTTCCCACTCTTCGACAAACAGTTTGCCTATCTCTTCGAAAAAAGGTGAATCCGGTGGCAATACATAGGCGTTGTACTCTTCATCAAAACCACCCCACCGCATGTGCCGGAATTGTGTGTCGGGATGTTTCTGCACAAATCCTTCCGGCACGAAACCTGCAAACGCAGGCGCTATGGGCTGCATACCCAACTCGCGCATACGGGTCAGGATTTGATGCTGCAAAGCGATTTGGTTCTGTTGCCATGCATCAGATAAGGGACCGTCCCACTTGTTCAAATTGCCCATGCGATGCCAGGGAAGGTGTGCAGGGGCAGTGAAAAACTCACGGATTTCTTCTTTGTTCAATCCCATACGCAGCCATACCCGTTCCGCAATGGCTTCGCTGGCCACGGTAGCCAAGGGCATATTTACACCATAAAGAGCCATCCTGTCAATTTCCTTTTCCCAACGCTCCCAGTCCCAGTAAGGAGTAGTGTAGCCGAATGTACAAACATTAAGGAAATAGCGCAACTCATAAGGGGACACTTGTTCATACAATTCATAATCGGGCCACGGCATCACCGACGTTATATGTTCACCGCTCCATGTTTTCATACTCTTGCAGGCCTCTTTCATGTACGTATGAAAAGCGTAACAGATAGCAACGGAGCTACTTCCCCTTAGGGTAAGCCGGCCGTCGCTTGCTATCACTTCGAATATATCTTTACCGTCGGATGGTTCGATATATTCAAAGTGGATAGACTGTGCTCTTTCCCCAATCTGACGTTCTATTAACTGTTTGGCGGGGGTGATAATATCCGTCTTAGGCTTGTGGCATGAGCAGAAAAAAAGCGTTGTTGAAATCAATAAATACTTGATTATTGTATGTATCATAGAAAATCATAAATGTTATAAGTGAGTATCAATATTTTTTCTTCGATGCTTCTTTCACATATTCCAGTTCCGTAATAATCGGTAAATGGTCTGACAAAAGCGACTGAACAGTTTGTGTACTAATCACACGCCATCCTTTTTGCGGGTAAGCAAACAAGTAATCGATCTTAATCACAGGTTTCCATGCCGGCATTCCAAAATCATCGTTACTTGCAGCAAACCAGCTATCCATACCACGTATTGCCTCCGAGTAATGACGCGCGTTGAAATCACCTCCCAAAATTACAGGATATTTATAATTTTTGAAATGCCCGGTAATAAATTTTATTTGCTCCGCCCGTGTTTCTTGAGAGTTGACGTCCAGATGCGTAGAGGTAAAAACAATGGTATCATTACCCATTTCGAATAATCCCTCCAGCATGGCCCGCCTCTCATGCTCTTTGACCGGATGGGGCAGCATTATCTTTTGGACAGAAATATATGGATATTTACTTAACATCCCAATACCGTAATAACCGGTAGAATAGTCAATCGTTTTTCCGTAAAGCCCAAACATCCCTGTATGATAGGCAAGTTCGGATATAAAATCCTTCCCCTTCTGATGCGGGGTACGCTTACGGTCTGTTTTGCTATCCACTTCCTGAAGCGCCACAAAATCAGGTTTGAAGGATTTGATGTGATGAGCAAGTTCCTCTAAAGATGCCAGTTCGCCAAATCTTAAATTATAGGTCATTACCCGCACCCGTAGAGTATCTTGCGCATAGGCAACGCCCAAAGTCAGGCATAAAAACAATAATAAATATTTCTTCATTGAATACATGGTTTCTATTTTTTTATGATTACTTTTCCCAGCCCGGATTTTGTCCTAACAGAGGATTCTTCTGACGCTCGGGATTAGGCACGGGCCACAAATAATGTTTCGTTGCGTCGAAGTAGCGTGCTCCGCCTTCCGCGGTAGACTTTTCGTAGATAACATCACCAAACTCATCTACTCCGGTATCGGGATACGGGTTGGCGCCCAAATCATTCATACAAACTTTCAGGCTGGGACCGGTGATGGCACGTCCAAAGCGAAGTTCGCCTTCACGCCAGCGCATCACATCGGCGTATCTTGTTCCTTCACCTGCCAACTCAATGCGACGTTCTCTTCTCAATTCGGTTTCGAGATCCATCCCCCATGCGCCAAGTTCGTCAAGGTTCATACGATGCATATTCACACGATCTCTAAGCCTGTTGATGGAGTAATCAATCTGTGTTTGTGTCAGTTTCTTGCCTTGTAGTTCGAAAGTGGCTTCGGCATAAATCAGCAAGATTTCGGCAAAGCGGATGACATTGAGATTCCCATGCCCACCCACACTCGAACCGGCCAAATCAATATCGTTATACTTTTTCAGATAGAAACCTGTACGGCTATTTGCCCCCACACGGTTATTATCTTGCAATGAAGCAAAACGAGGCAGATTAAATATCTCGTTGGCCTTATCCGTATCAGGATCACCGTCATCTCCTCCCGGCCATTTGTCACCCGGAGCATATAAAGTCATCTTCATTCTAGGATCTCTGTTCTGGAAATAATCCACATAATGCTCTTCAGGCGACTTGTATAACGATGAGGTCTGCACACCGGTCTTTTTATAATATTCCAATCCGGTTTTTGCCGGTTTACCGTCTGTACACAGATAAGCATCCACTAATGACTTCGTTGGATTGAGGCGTATATAGTCTGTCGGACTGCAAGTTTCATTGGGCAGACTTTGTGTACGGATTTCAGGTACAAAAAGGCTATATACGATGGCTTCGATATTTTTCGGATCATTCTCGACATCTCCTTCGTGATGAAATAGCTTTTCATATTCATACAGGCCATAGGGACTGTTTTCGATGATATACTCACTCGTTTTTGCAGCCAGTTCCCACCTTTCGTTTTGCAAGGCAATACGTGCCAATATGGCTAAAGCGCCCCAACGGTCGAGTCTTCCCAGTTTATCGCCCGTATACCTTTCTTCAGGCATACGCTCCGCCGCCCATTTCAAATCCTCGACGAGCTGGTCGATGACTTTCTCTCTGGGAGTACGTTCGATATATGCATCTTCGGGCTGGATGACTTCTCCTACCCAAGGTACATCACCCCAAAATGTCGTGAGGTAAAAGTACATAAGCGCCCGGATGGTTTTTACTTCTGCGGCATAAACGTCCTTCTTATTTTGAGCTACCTGCGCTTTATTATAGTTGTCCAGAAAATTATTGCAGCGATAAATATAGCTATACGCTCCTGTCCAATAGGTAGTGAAGGGGAAGCCGTCAGTATAAGAGTGCTTGCCTCCCGAAACCTTACTTAGTCCACTAGTAATATTCCCCCACATGACAGTTTCGGCCGTCGATTCACTCCAATTCACGAGATAGTCTTTTTGTAAAGCTTCGTAACAGGGAGGCAAGGCATTTTTAAGCTGATCTTCATTCACCCAGAATGTTACATTGTCCGGCTCGTTAGGGTTCGTTCTATCCAGAAAATCACTACATGAGGTAACTATACCAAAGAAAGCAATGATTAAAAAGTATTTTGAGTATTTCATCTTTATAGTCGTTTAATAGGTTAGAATGTTATTGATAATCCAAAAACATAGGTTTTTACTTGCGGATAGACATCTCCGCTGGTGGTCCTCACTTCAGGGTCATAAGCTCCGAAGTAATCGGTTTTAGTAAACAAGTTATCTGCCGAAGCATATACTCTAAGACTATTAATGCCAAGAGGTGCCACCATCCGGGCAGGAAAACGATAACCTATCTGAATATTCTTCAGGCGCAAGTACGATGCATCCTCTTTCCAGTAATCACTGAAGAGCCTGTTGTGCTCCTGCGACTGATAAAGTCTGGGATAAGAAGCATTTGGATTCATAGGCGTCCATCTGTCAAGATGCTCTTTTTTAGGAATTGAGTAGTCATTGATAAACGCATGTCGAGCCTCATCCTCAAGGTAACCGGCAACTTTGCCTACGCCTTGCAAATAGAAACTGAAATCAATGCCTTTCCATTCCAAACCACCCTTGATTGCATAGGTGTAATGGGGCTCTTTCTCGCCAAACACCACTTTGTCGTAGTCATCAATTACCCCGTCGGGAGCGCCGTCAGGACCACTGATGTCCCGATACTTAATATCTCCGGGCTGTACAATGCCGTTTTGTGATGCAACAAGAGGAAATTTTGGTTTCTAGTACTTACCTGTAGTTGTATTCACCGATTCGAAGTCATACACTTGCGCCAGCCCATCAGTCAGATAACCATAGAAAGCACCTATCGGATCACCTACCCGACGATACGAACCGGAAGCCGTACTGGTCAGCGACTCCGGAGTTCCACCCAAATCGGTAATCTTATTACGGGCGTCCGACAGATTGAACCCGAGATTGTAATTTACACTTCCGATCTTATCACGCCATGACAGATTAAGTTCCCATCCTTTGACATCAATCTTACCAAGATTGACATAACCTACGTTACTACTGGAAACCCCGACAATAGCCGGAACATCGGGACGAACCAATGCATCAATATTTTCTTTCTTATACCAATCAAAGTCCACATTCAGTCTATTGTTCAAAAAACTAAGGTCTACCCCGAAATTAAGCATGCGGATGGTTTCCCACTTGATGTCGGGATTACCGATTTTGTTTTGCCAAAGTCCCATAACAGGTGTATTAGAAGCTCCGATAGGATAAGACTCTTCGGTTATGATAGGTGACAAGTAGGGGTAGTAATTACCGGGAATGTTTTGATTTCCCAACTCACCCCAGGAAGCACGCAGCTTGCCCGAGCTCAATACCGAAGTAGCGAACTCCATAAATTTTTCACGTGAAAAGTTCCATCCTGCCGAAAACGATGGAAAATATCCCCAACGATTGCCCTTGGCAAATCTTGAAGTTCCATCGGCACGCAGGTTAGCTTCAAACAGGTATTTACCGTCAAAAGCATAGTTGACACGACCAAAGTAAGAACGCAAAGCCCACTCGTCTTTTGTTCCGCTATTCATAAAATTAATCATTCCGGCACTAATAACGTGAATATCCTCAACCATCACATTATCACGCGTAGCACCCAGTGTGCTTCTGTTTTCCCACTCTTGCGAAAATCCCATCAATGCTCCCAACTCGTGGCGTCCTATGGTCCTATTAAAGTTCATTGTGAATTGCAACGTTTGGGTCATAACGTCGAGATGGCTTTGTGAGATATAGTCCTTGGCATCTTCATTTGCTTTCAACGGGCTACCGTCCGAGTAATAAGACAACATCTTCGGGTTAAACTCATCCACCTGGCGGGTATATATATTTGCAGAGTACTGCATACCTACGTTCAGTCCGTCTATAATTTTGAGATCTGCATTGAAAATACCATTGAGCACACGTGTTTTCCGTTCTTCCATTCCCGACTCATAGGCTACTTGCAAGGGGTTACGCACCGAACCGTACGACCAGTTCTCACTATCCACCATTCGGCCATTCTCGTCAGGAATTTGCCACATGACGGGAAGTAACGGAGACATACGCTGTGACAGGCGGAATACTCCTGATGTGCCGCTATAACCTAAGTCCTTTTTATAGAAATCGACATAGCTCATCTGTCCGGTCAGTTTCAGACGATCATACACCTCCGTGTTTACACTGATACGCGCATTATGTCTTTTGGAACTATATCCGTCACCTACAACCAGTCCATCCTGATCCAGAAAACCATACGACATAAAAAATCCGGTTTTCTCGCTTCCACCCCGTGCACTCACATTATGCCCCGTTTGAAAAGCCCGGCTTTTGTATATTTCGTCAATCCAGTCAGTATTGGAATATTCGTTGGGATACAGTCCCGAATCATATTTATCGAAAGCCTCTTGCGTATAGGGCTTGGAAAATCCGGCAGCACTCATGGCTTCGTTGGAGAGTTCCATGTATTCCCTTCCGTTAACAAGTTCGGGCAATGCTGTGGGAGTCTGGAATCCGGCATATCCGTTATATTGAAATACTACACGCTCTTTCTTTTCTCCCTTTTTAGTCGTTACAAGAATAACACCGTTAGCGGCACGTGCCCCATAAATAGCTGATGAGGCGGCATCTTTCAGTACGGATACGCTTTCGATGTCCGAAGGATTCAATAAGTTGATGTCTCCCCCGGCTACTCCATCAATCAAGATCAAAGGTGCTGTACTACTGTTAATAGTTCCCGTACCACGAATGTTGATGCTGGGCACAGCACCCGGCTGCCCCGAAGAAGAAACGATACTAACTCCAGGCAACAATCCTTGCAGCCCCGTAGTTACGTTAGTTATAGGCCTGTTCTCAATAGCCTCCGCTTTAACCATAGATACGGCACCTGTTACATTCACTTTCTTTTGCACGCCATAACCTACAACTACTACATCTTCTAGGCTGACAGCATTCTCTTTCATCACTACGTTTACTGCCGTTGCTTTCGCTATGACGCTTTCTTCACGGTAGCCGACGTATGAGTACCGAAGTGTACTTCCATAGGGTACCTTGATGGAATACTGACCATTGATATCGGTGATTGTACCTGTAGTCGAGCCTTTTACCGATACGGTGGCTCCGATGATCGGTTCCGCATTCTCGTCAGTAACTTTACCTTTCACATACAGTTCCTTTTTCTCTCCTTGCGAATCAACAGGTTCAGTTTTATTTTGATATTCTTTATTATAAAATAAAATACTGTCATCCAGGAAACGGAACCCAATGTTAGTCCCTTTTAGCAAAAGAGTTAGTGCTTTGCTTACATCTGTGTCTTTTACCTCCAATGACACTTTCCTACTCGTATCCACAAATTCTTTGCTATAGGCTACATTCATCAATGCCTTCTCTGCTATCTGACTGATAGCCTCTTTAAGAGGAAGCTCTTTGATACTAACCGATATTTTTTGCTGTTGTGCATAAACAAAAGCAGTGACAAATATGCACATTAGGGTTACAATACACCTTCTGCCGGTGGATGAAAAAGGAGAATCTTTTTCCATAATATTAGTCTTTAAAGTTAATAGTTCAATATCTATTAGCTAATACACAAGAGGCATTAAAAAGTATTACGGCAAATAAGTTAATGAATATTAATTCGGGAAATATAGGAGAACTTGCCGGAAATCAATCCATACTTGATAAAAAAGAAAGAAAACACTTCAAAGGTATCGTTTTTAAAAGAAAATATAAAGGGGGGATATCGTATTTTCTCATTTAATGCATAAATTAGTGTCTTTACCTGAAAAAGAATGAGCAACATCCACCTCACATATGAGTGATTCCACCAGAACCCGGCTCAATCTGAAAATTTTGGGGATTTGATTCAGGGCAATCACACCCTTAAAAATAGATTCATTCCGGTACGGAAATGAACTAAACAGTAGCTTCCAATAGTCAGTAAGAGATAACCTGTCTTAATACTGTATTTAGTTTCCTGGCTTTTATAAATAATAATTAGATCTGCACTTCAGTTTTCGTTCTACTTAAGTCGAACGATAGAACCACTTAAGTTGAACTATCGCTCCACTTAAGTGGAACGAAAACTCATTAGGGAACGAAGAAAATAATAGTTCTAAGAAGAATTACTAAAAACTGTATTGCGTTAGATTAGTCCTTGTAACTATGAATTTAGCTCAAAATAGTACCGGAATGAATCAATTTTTAGGGATGTGATTGCCCTGAATCAAATCCCCCCAATCCCCAAGAATTACAACTGAGCCCAGAACTCTTGATACTTATAAATTCATATAGTTGGTGTCAAAAGGCAATGGTGTCAAGTACGCCTGACAATGGAAATGAAGGCAACGGAGAAGGTGGAAATGAAGGCGGTGGTGAAGCACCAGATCCGGCAGCATAAGAAACGGTATTAATATGTAAAAAATCGGGCTTGACATTGTTCAAGCCCGATTTTTTCTATTATCTAAAATACTACTTTCTATCAGTTAACACCTTTATCGAATCCCGTTTTATAATATTAGGTTTCAAAAGAATCTCCGAATGTAATTCAGTTTCTTCCAAAATCTTCTGCATCAACATTTTTACAGCAATAATGCCAATATTCTCCAGTGATTGTGCAATACGAGTAATAGGAGGGTTCAAATAGTCCAGATATAAGTTATCATCAAACGAAATGATAGACATATCTTGAGGAATTCTCACTTTATGCTCATTTAATGCTTTGACGGCTCCCAAAAGAATTGTACTACTTAACGCAAATATAGCAGTAGGTTTTGTGGTAGAGTTCAGAGCCAACTTAGTCTCAATATAACCATTCTGAATCGAGAACTCATTTCCTCTTATCATTGCGTTATCCTGATAACCAGCTTCGCGAAGCGCATCAAGATACCCGCGCACACGTTCCTTAGTTGTTATAGAAATATCCGGCCCCTGAATACAGAGAATCTTACTATGCCCCGATTCTAATAATAATTTCGTTGCCTGATAAGCTCCTATATAATTATCAGTAGCTACGTATGGCAAATTATGCTTCTCAAAATAGCGGTCAATTAGCACAATCGGAGTTCTAGTACTAATTTCCTCGAGTTTAGAAGGGTTTTCACCGGTTGGAACCAAAATAATGCCGTCTATTTTACGCGATAGAAGCGAATCGATAGCTTTATTTTCCTGAACAGGATCTTCCAGGGTATCGATAAGCATGACAGTATAATTATAACGTTGTGCTTCACGGATGACAACACTTGCTATATTGGCAAAAAAAGGATTATCTATGTGTGGTACAAGAAGGCCTATAGTATATGTCGTGTTATTGCGCAAACTTTGCGCAACTATATCAGGCTGATAGTTCAATTCTTTAACGGACTGCAAAATAACCTCCTTAGCAGACTGGCTGATCCTATATTTCTCTGATTTCCCATTTAACACTCTGGAAACCGTAGAGATAGAGTACCCAGTTTTCTTTGATACATCAATCAGAGTTTTCTTCATTACTGGCTGTTTTTTGCAAAAATAACATTTTATTTGAGAAAAAAGCAAGAAAAATATTTTGTTTTGAAAAAAATTTCTATATTTGCACAAACGATTGCGCATCGTTTACGATTCAATTCGCCTTAATACTTAATACTCATTATATGGACACAAAGAAGAAAATCGTAGTGATAGGTAGTAGTAATACGGACATGGTTATCAAATCAGACCGTCTACCAAAACCAGGAGAAACAATTCTGGGAGGAAACTTCTTAATGAATCATGGCGGCAAAGGAGCTAACCAAGCCGTAGCTGCTGCAAGACTAGGAGGAGATGTCACTTTCATATGTAAAATAGGGAATGACATTTTTGGAAATGAAACCTTGGAAATGTTTCACAAAGAAAAGATCGACACTACTTATGTAGGAATTACCCCGCAGGAACCGTCAGGAGTAGCTCTTATCAATGTCGACAAAAAAGGGGAAAACTGTATTGTTGTTGCTTCCGGAGCCAACGGGACTTTATCTATTGATGACATACAGCATGCAGAACCTGCCATCAAACAGGCATCCATCGTCATCATGCAGTTGGAAACTCCAATCGAGAGTGTCACTTATGCAGCCAAAATGGCGAAAAAAGATGGAATTACCGTTATATTAAATCCCGCCCCTGCCCCTACCCAACAACTGCCTGACGAGTTATTAGCCAATGTCGACATTCTTATTCCTAATGTCACAGAGGCTGAAATCATCTCGGGAATGCACATTACAGATGATGAATCGGCAAAAGAAGCGATTCGTTATATTAGTTCGAAAGGCATAAAAACTGTCATTATTACGATGGGAGCCAAAGGAGCTCTCGCCTATGAAAACAATGAGTTTATCCACATTCCAGCCTTCAAGGTAGAAGCAGTAGACACAACCGCTGCCGGAGATACATTCTGCGGCGGATTGTGCGTAGCTCTGTCTGAGGGCAAAAATCTAAAAGATGCAATTATATTTGCAAGTAAAGCCTCTTCTATTTCTGTTACCAGAATGGGAGCACAAGTATCTATACCTTTGAGAAAAGAAATACAATAATCATCCTTAATTCTGTTATTATGATAAAACAATGTTCAATCCACGGTCTATTGACAAGTATGTTGTTAATAGTATTTTCTTTGATGAGCAATGATGCTATTGCCCAGAAGGCAATAAGAGGTACAGTCCTCGATGAAGCAAATGAACCCATTATCGGTGCCAGTGTCCTTGTTAAAGGTACAACAAATGGTTCTATTACAGGAGTTGATGGAACCTTCAATGTAAAAGCGAATCCTTCTGATGTATTGGTTATATCTTATGTAGGTTATGCAACTGTTGAACAACAAGTAGGAAATCAGACACAGCTTGTAATACACCTGCGCGAAGACTCGAAAGTGCTTAATGACGTTGTAGTAATCGGCTACGGCTCTACCACAAAGAAAGAGCTTACAGGATCGGTTACCAGCATGAAGAAAGATGACCTCAATCCTGGAACATTCACCAATGCTATGGGAATGTTGCAAGGAAAAGTGGCAGGATTACAAATTATCAACCCGAACGGTGCTGATCCGACAGCCAAATACGAAGTATTACTTCGCGGAACAAACACGCTTTCCGCAGGCCAAGGTCCATTAATTATTATTGATGGGGTGGCAGGTGCAGATATCAGAAATATCAATTTTCAGGAAGTGGAATCAATTGACGTATTAAAAGATGGTTCGGCAGCTGCTATTTATGGAACAAGAGGTACGAATGGAGTAATCATCGTCACAACTAAACGTGCAAGAAGTGGCAAAACGGAAGTTTCTTATGATGGGCAACTCACCGTGGGAGTCGTTTCACGCAGAGCAAAACCTTTATCGGCAAGCGAATACAAATCTGTTATCAAGGAATATCGCCCAGAATTGGAAAGTTATATTTTTGACAGTGATACCGATTGGTTTAAAGAAATTACACAAACTCCGTTCAGCCATAAGCACAACTTGTCTATATCCGGAGGTTCCGAGAAGTTCTCACACCACACTTCTTTCAATTATGAAAAGAGCGATGGCTTGCAAAAGCATAATAGCTCCGAAAAGCTAATGGCACGTACCAATATTCGCCAGTCATTATTAGATAAATGGGTCGATTTGGATTATAACCTGAATATCATTCATCGCAAATACAGCCCTTCCTCTACAAGTGCTTTTATGCAGGCATTTACCCATAATCCAACAGAGCCTGTTTATGACGACAGCGATCCGGATGCCGGAGGATATAGCCGTATCAAAGCAATGGAATATTACAATCCGGTAGCGATCATTAACGAAAGGAACATGGAAAGTAAGAATGATAATTATGGTGCAAATATTCGTGCTACTCTAAACATATTGCCTATAAAAGGATTAAAATGGGAGAACTTTGTTTCATACGACAAGGAACAATATGAGACACGTGAATACTACACACATTATTATCCAAGTTTAATAGGAACAAACGGGCAAGCCTATATTGAAAACTATCAGGAAAACGATACACAATATGAGTCTACTTTAAATTACTCGAATATTTTCGGAAAACATTCCATTCAGGCATTACTCGGATATACATACCAGTATACTTACAGCACATCTGCATCCATGACAAATTCCGGTTTCGACTTCGATGACAACCAGACTCATAACATCGGAACAGGAACGAATCTAACTGAAGGCAAAGCCAGCATGTCGTCCAATAAAGAAGATAATACATATATCGGATTCTTCGGACGTTTTATGTACAACTACGATGATAAATATCTTTTGTCTGCTTCACTACGTCGTGATGGCTCCAGCCGTTTCGGTGACAATAATAAGTGGGGATGGTTCCCGGCTGTCAGCGTAGGTTGGCGTATAAATAAAGAGAAATTCCTCTCGAATGTCAAATGGATCGATGATTTAAAATTGAGAGCCGGATACGGAGTTACCGGTAACCAGGATTTCTCAAACTACAAATCTTTGATGATGATGACTACAGCCGGTAAATTCTATTACAATGGCCAATGGATCAATACTTATCAACCTGCAAGTAATGCAAATCCGGATCTAAAATGGGAGAAAAAAGCAGAGTTCAACGTTGGTGTCGATATGACAATGTTTGACAACCGCCTCTCGTTCACTTTTGATTATTACAAACGGACTACATCAAACTTGCTATATGACTACATCGTGCCAACACCTCCTTATGTATATAATACCTTGTTTACGAATGTTGGAAAAGTAACTAATGAAGGAGTTGAGCTGACGATATCCGGTACACCTTTTAACACTAGGGACTTTACATGGAATACCTCACTTACCGTTTCGCACAATAAAAACAAATTGGTGAAATTCACCAATGATGAATTCACTAACGGAACATACAAAGTGGGATGGTCTACAAGTGCTGCCTGCTACACTCAACGTCTGATAGAAGGACAGTCATTGGGTACTTTCTATGGTCCTATATGGTTAGGAACTGATACAGATGGAAAAGATGTATTGCTAGGACAAAATGCAGACGGTTCCGTACCGGAAGAACAATGGGAAAAAATTGGCTGTGCTTATCCGGATGCCACTCTTAGCTGGAGTAATACCTTCAGATATAAGAAATTCGACTTGAGTTTCTCACTGCGTGCATCTATCGGCGGAGAAATTCTGAACAACTATGCGATGGAATATGAAAATCTAAGCAGCATCGGACTTAGAAATATCTCATCAAACTGGTTATCTCAAACGAATTTCACAAGTACGACCTATAAATATTCCTCCAAATATATAGAGGATGCTTCTTATTTAAAACTAGATAATGTAACCTTTGGATATACTTGGGATTTCACATCTAAAATGATAAAAAGACTAAGATTGTCTCTTACTGCACAGAATATATTCTGTATCACCGGTTATTCTGGTGTCGACCCAGAAGTTGCCCTTTCCGGACTGGAACCCGGTATGGAAAGTTTGAGCTATTATCCGCGTACAACAGAATTTACTTTTGGAGTTAATATAGTATTCTAAAAAATAAGATTACCATGAAAAAGACAAATATAATATTAAGTTTCGTTATCTGTATATTATTATACGGATGTACCGATCTTAGCGAAACTGTTTATACAGGAGTAGCTATGAATGACTTCTTTAAAAATGAGAAGGAACTGGTAGCCAATGCAGGTAGGGCATATACGAAATTACAAGGAGACAATTCCGAACAAAGTTTATGGACGCTACTTTTACAAGCTTCTGATGAATGTGCTGTTCCCGCTTGTGGTGGTTCCTGGTACAGTAATGGACGTTATGAAGAAATCCAGACGAATAAAATTCCACCTGCAAATAAATTATTAACAAGGGGCTGGAACTGGATATTTAATGGTATTGCTGCATGTAATGAAATTATTTACGAAACGGAACTATCACCTATCCAGTTTGAAGGAAAAGAGAAGATTATAGCCGAAATGAAAATACTGCGTGCTTTCTACTATTACCAAGCCATTTCTTGTTGGGGAAACGTACCTTTCACAACTGACTACACGGAAACCGAATACCCGGAACAAAAAAGTCGTGAATATATTTTCAATTATCTGGAAAAAGAAATTAATGACAATATCGAGTTCCTAGACAGGGAGCCTTCAGATACTAATTATGGACGGGTCACACAAGCTGCCGCTTATTGTATTCTTGCGAAAATGTATCTGAATGCAGAAGCATGGTTCGGTACTCCAATGTATGACAAAGCAGAGAAAGCCTGTAAAGACATTATGGATATAGGTGCTTACAGCATTGAAGACTCCTATTCTACTAACTTTGACATTAAAAACGAAGATTCTAAGGAGAACATCTTTGTAATCCTTTATGATAGAGTATATACTAGTGGTAGCAGTAGTTCATTCTATCTGCATACGCTGACATTGGAAGCTGCATCACAAGCAACATTTAATATTCCGGCAGCCCCATGGTCGGGTTTTCTCTGCCAACCAGACTTTTTCCAAACATACGCAGAACAAGATCTTCGCAGAAGTCAGAGCTGGTTATACGGTCCTCAAGTAGACCTAAGCGGAAAGGATCTTGGTTTCGAATATACTCCTGTCTTCTCCGAAGAAAAATATTACAATAGCAACGGAGGACGTGGCACATACGATGGTGCACGCTGCTGGAAATGGCATTACCAGACTGATGGTTCTTTAAAAGAATATACAGTTAGTATGGACAACGACTTTGCCATCTTCCGTTATGCCGATGTTGTATTAATGTATGTAGAAGCTTTGGTACGACAAAACAGAACAAGTGAGGCCATCCAACTGGCAGACTTCAAGAAGATTCGTACAAGAGCAGGTCTTGATGCATATACTACAAGCCAATTGACGATTGATGAACTTTATGCAGAACGAGGCAGAGAACTGGCATGGGAAGGATGGCGCCATGAAGATATGATACGTTTCGGAAAATATCTGAAAAAATATTGGGCACACCCTGACCAAAGTTCAGAAACTTTTAGAAATGTATTTCCAATTCCTACGGATATTTTAAATGCAAATCCAAAATTATCTCAAAACAAAGATTATTAACCACAATTGGAAGGTTCACATAGAAAAGTGTACCTTCCAACAAATCAACCCTGATAAGTATGAAAAAACCAATCATCTTTTTACTTGTTTTAATTACTAACATCTTATTTATCTCTGCACAGAAGATTTCAAAGACAGAGTTAAAAGACAAAATAGCCGGAGCTTGGATCGGGCAAATGGTAGGAAACATATATGGACTTCCTTTTGAGAACAAGTTTGTAGATGAACCTGCCCCGGAATCCAGATTTCCATTCGGTTACACTAAAAATATAGATAAATTGCAGAAGTATAACGGTGCATTCTCTGATGACGATACTGATGTTGAGTATATCTACTTACTATTAATGGAGAAATATGGCGTAGAACCTACTTATGCCAATATGCGTGAAGGATGGGTGTATCATATCCGTGACCGTGTATGGCTAGCCAATAGGGCTGCACTCGGATTAATGCATCTTGGATTCACCCCTCCGTTCACAGGTGACGAAAATCTGAATCCGCACTGGTATCAGATCGACCCTCAATTGATTAACGAGATATGGGCGTATACAGCACCGGGAATGATTTCGTATGCTGCAGGAAAAAGTGATTGGGCGGCCCGTATCACAAGCGATTCGTGGGCGGTATCTCCCACTGTCCTATATGGTGCAATGTACGCTGACGCTTTTTTCTGCAAGGATATCCGCAAACTGATTACACGAGCCTTGAAAGAACTGCCTGCTGATGACAGATATGCGATAGCTGTAAAAGAGATGATTGCTTTATATGACAAATATCCTAAAGATTGGGTAAAAGCACGTCAAATCATGGCTAAAAAATATTACATAGATGAGCCAGCCATGACAAAAACAATCTGGAATGCTAATCTGAACGGATTATGCGGGATTTTGGCTATGTTGTATGGCGAAGGAGATTTCCAACGGACGCTGGATTTAAGTTGTGCAATGGGATTTGACTGCGATAATCAGGCAGCCACTATCTCCGGACTTCTAGGAGTAATGTATGGCGCAAAGTCTCTTCCCGAAAGTTTGACTAAACCTATCGAAGGATGGGAAAAACCCTTCAACGACCGGTATATCAATATCACCAGGTTTGATATGCCCGATGCTTCCATTGAAGACATGATTGAACGTACTTACAACAAAGCAATCGAACTGGTTTGCTCTAAAGGAGGAAAAGTGAAAGGTGATATGGTATATGTTAACCCTAAAGCACAATTCATTCCCCCGATGGAATTCTGTATCGGCCCGAATCCGGACTTGGAAATCGGACAGCCTACCGATTACTCATTTGCCTGCAGAACAAATGCTAATTTCAAATGGGAACTGGTAAAAGGTAAACTTCCGGCAGGAGTTACATTCCAAAACGGTAAACTGGCAGGAACTCCTACAGAAGCCGGAAAATATCCGATTACCCTACAATTAAGCGCAAATAACAAGAACTCAATCACTAAAGACTTTGAGTTATTAGTTAAAACCAAGAATATAGCCTCCAAGGCTGATACTATTTACGCAAATATCCGTAAACTGAACGAAGAGGTGCTCGATTCTTGCTGGATTACCTTTGGAAAACCGATGTACGCAACAAATGTAGAAGTAATTAATGACGGAGTCAAAGATGGCGTAGGATCTGTATTTTATTCATTAGCGGCCAAAAGTAATCTGCCTAAAATAGACTATTTCGGATACGGTTGGAAAGAAGAGCATAACATCAATATGCTTGTTTTAGATATGGGCTGTCTGGAGGAATTCGGAGGATGGTTTACTTCTCTAAACATTCAATATCTTGGAAATGACGGACATTGGTATGACGTAGGTAAATTCAAATCAACTCCGGCACTTCCCGAAACCGATATTGTATTTTTCCAACCTCCGTTTGCACAATATGTTTTGGAATTTCCGGCAGTAAAAACCAAGGGAATACGCGTACTAATGGATGCAAAAGTGCAGGAACACTGGCATAAATACACAAAGAATGTATCATCATTCATATCTATTACCGAACTAGGAGTTTACGAGAAATAAAGGAAGAGAAAAATGAGGAAAATAATTACGATATGTATCATAGGGCTTTTTGCTCTCAACGTACAGGCCCAGCCTGTAAAAACGTTAAAGTTATCTGATAAAGAACTTTTAGATAAGATTAAAGGAGGATGGGCCGGACAAACCATTGGTGTTGTTTTCGGAGCACCTACAGAGTTTAAGTTCACGGGAACTTATATTCAAGATTACCAGCCGATCCCCTGGGCGGAAGGTTACGTTAAATATTGGTGGGAAAAGAAGCCCGGATTGTTCGATGATATTTATAACGATTGCACGTTTGTTGAGGCATTTGATGAACTTGGCCTGGATTGTTCACAAGAAGAACTTGCCAAAAGATTTGCATTCGCTGATTATCATTTGGCCCATGCTAACCAAGCAGGTAGATATAATATCCGCCAAGGTATCATGCCACCGGCTTCCGGTCATTGGTTGAATAACCCACATGCAGACGATCTGGATTTCCAGATCGAAGCAGACTTCATTGGTCTGATGGCTCCGGCAATGCTGCCGGAAGCATTGGATATCGCCTCCAGAGTAGGCCACATTATGAATAGCGGTGATGGTTTTTATGGCGGTGCTTTCGTAGCAGCTCTTTATAGCTCCGCTTTCTATGAAAAGAGTCCTGAAGCGATTCTAAAAACCGCAATCTCTGCCATACCTGAAAAGAGTGCATTCCATCAATGTATTCAGGATGTAATCAATTTCCATTCTTTGCACCCGGACAACTGGAAAGATTGCTGGTACTTCCTGCAAGAAAAATGGAACTGCGATGTAGGATGCCCCAAAGGCGTATTTCTAAACTTTAATATTGACGCCAAGCTCAATTCCGCTTTCGTAGCATTAGCTATGCTCTACGGTAAAGGAGATTTCACCAACTCTGTCGATATTGTAACACGCTGCGGACAAGATTCTGACTGTAATCCGTCTACAGTCGGCGGTGTACTCGGCGTCATGTATGGGTATGATAAAATCCCTTCATTCTGGTTAAACCCTTTGAAAGAAGTAGAAGACTTTACATTTGAAGGAACGAATATGTCGTTGGCAAAAGCATACCAAATGAGTTTCGATCAAGCTAAACAACTCATAGTCAAAACAGGTGGAAAAGTATCTGGTGGGGAAATAGAAATTCCAATCAAAAAGGCGGACGTACTTCCTTTAGAACAAAATTTCGAAAACACCTATCCACTTTATAGAGAACGCAAAGACTGCTTCCTGACAGATACATTTGAATTTGATTTCAATGGTAACGGATTTGTTATCTGGGGCAACATTTGCTGCACAAGAAGTATTACTCCCGATTATATCAATCGTGTATCTACACGCCACATCGGTTCCGAGGTCTTCGGATTGGCAGAGCCCAATGACCCTTACGTTGCTAAAGTGGAAATATGGATTGACGGAGAACTGGACCATGTAGCAGCTTTACCCATGAGAAACACAGACCGCAAAGTAGAACCAGCCTGGAAATACCTCATGAAGGAAGGAAGACACCACGTTAAAATGAAATGGTTGAACCGCAAAAAAGACTACATTATTCGTATCAACGACATAATGTATTATTCAGAGAAAAAAGAACATGATAGATTTTACTTTAATAAATAAGTTAAGATGAAAAAAGTCCTGATTAACATCATTCTACTATTTACCTTTTCCATATCGGGAATGGCACAAATAGAATATGGAAAAACAGTTGAAATAAGTAAAGAGGTACTACTCGACAAAATTAAAGGAGGCTGGGCCGGACAAACCATAGGATGCACCTATGGCGGTCCTACAGAATTTAAATACAGAGGAGCGATCATTCATGAGAAAACTCCAATAATCTGGTATGATGACTATTGCAAGGACATCTTTGCAGAAGATCCGGGATTGTATGATGATGTATATATGGATCTTACCTTTCTGGAAGTAATGCAAAAAGAAGGGATAAATGCCCCTGCCGAATCATTTGCCAAAGCCTTTGCAAATGCAGATTACAAATTATGGCATGCCAACCAAGCAGCCAGATATAACATATTACACGGTATTATGCCACCGGCATCGGGACATTGGAAAAATAATCCGCACGCTGACGATATTGATTTCCAGATTGAAGCAGACTTCATTGGAATGATATGTCCGGGGATGGTAAATATCGCCTCCAATTTTTCGGACAAGATAGGGCATATCATGAACTACGGCGACGGATGGTATGGAGGTGTATACATGGGAGCAATGTATGCATTGGCTTATGTAAATAACGACATTTATACAATTATCACGGAAGCTCTTAAAACAATACCCGAACAAAGTAAATTTCACCGTTGCATCATAGACGTTATTAAATATTGGAAACAATATCCCGATGACTGGCGTAAATGCTGGCTGGAAATAGAAAACCGTCATGCTCTTGAGATTGGCTGCCCGGAAGGGGTATTCAATGCATTTAACATTGACGCCACTATCAATGCGGCTTACTGCGTGATGGGACTTTTATATGGCAACGGCGACTTTTTCAAAACAATGGATATAGCCACTCGTTGCGGACAAGATTCCGACTGTAACCCGGCAACTGCCGCAGGAATTCTTGGAGTCATACAAGGCTACAAGGCTATCCCCGAATACTGGAAACCGGCACTCGAAAGATGTGAAAATATTAAGTTCCCTTACACAGATATCTCTTTAAGTTCTGTATACGACATTAATCTCAAACTATTGAGTGATGTATTAAAAGCAAACGGAGGAAAAATAAAAGGAGATAAATACTATACCACGATTCAGAAGCCAAAAACCGTAGCATGGGAAGTTTCTTTTGAAGGCTTATATCCTTCTGAAAGAAGAGTTATCAAATATGATCTCGGTACAGAAAAAACATTTGAGTTCAATGGCAAGGGAGTTGTTTTAATGGGGATGATCAGACAAGATGTTAAAGATAGTAATGACAATTACATCGCCATCCTGGAGGCCTACATTGACGGCAAGAAAGTAGAAACCATAGAAATGCCTTATGACTACATAAAAAGAAAGTATGACATTTTCTATAATTATGATTTAGAGGAAGGACCTCACAAACTGGTTATTAAATGGATTAATCCAAATGAAAAATATGCCGTTCAATGTAAAGACATGGTGGTTTATTCATCCATACCGGCAGAGCCAATCAATCCTTATAAATAAAAGAGAGAAGCCATGAATAGAAAACTACTCCTATTATTAGCCTTATTATTATTTTCCTACGGATTGTCATCATGTTCGTCTGATGATAACAGTCCGTCCGAAGGCGAACAGACCGAGACACCGGAACTGTTTACCAAACGCTATAATCCCGATCAAAGTTTTTACAGCAAAATATTAGGACAAGAAATCAAATATTCCGTATTACTGCCTCAAGAATATCTATCGGAAAGTACGGGTAAATATGGAGTAGTTTTCCTTCTACATGGCTGGGGAGGGAACCAAAGTTCATGGGGACCTTCAGGTCTGAATATTCAAAGCATAGCTGATGCGCAAACCAGCAATGGTAGTATTCGCCCATTGATCTACATCATGCCGGAAGGTTTCAACTCTTATTTTTGTAACCGCTATGACGGAAAGTTCAACTATATGGATATGTTCATTAATGAACTCGTACCCCTGATTGATAAGCGGTTCCGAACAACAACCAGTAAGACGGAAAGAGCTGTTGCCGGGTTCTCTATGGGAGGTTTCGGGGCATTAAGTATAGCATCGCAACATCCTGAAACATTCTCGGTATCAATAGGATTAAGTCCCTCCCTAAATACAGATGAACAATACATCTCTTTGTCACAAGACGGTTGGAATCTTCAATGGGGAAACAACTTCGGAGGAAGCGGCCAGACAGGAACAGGCAGGCTGACAAGCTATTATAAAAGCCAATGTCCGCTACACTTTTTCAAGGATAAACCAAGTTCCACATTTCAAACAGTACGGTATTACATAGACTGCGGTGATGATGAAGAAAGACTATATGCAGGAAACGGTGAATTACATACTCTATTACGGGACAAAAATATCAAGCACGAATATCGTGTACGGAACGGTGCCCACACTGACAGTTATTGGCGTGAATCCATGAAAGAGGCATTGCCTTTTATCGAACGTTCATTCAAAGGAGAAAACTATCCGCAGGAAACTCTGAAAAAATTCACAGAGGAATTACATGCTACTAATAAAAACATAAAAGTAGGTAATTCCAATATCGAACTATGGTTACCGGATGACTACAATTCCGAACTAACTTACAAAGTTCTTTATTACAGCAAAGGAGAAGGTAATGTTGATCTTACAACAAAGAAGGTAGCAGTGGCATTAGATTCTCTTATGCAAATCAAACGTATGATAATCGCAGGTTTTAATGTGAAAGAAATGATTCTAAATGGAACAAATTTTTCAGCTATTACCGATGCTGTGGAAAAGACGGTTCATACGGAAAGCAATGCAGATTTCAGATTAGGATTAACATACGGTTCAGAAGCTAATTACTTATACAATCAGTCAACAGGCAATGCCCCTGCTATCAACTTTTTCTTTGCAGAAGACGCGGATATTATCAACCTTTCTGCCGAGAATCGTGCCAAAATCTATTATTTGGACATAACAGACGAAGGCAGCAACTACAATAGCATCTTTACTCTGTTCAATGGATTGCGAGGTGCAGAAGCTCCGGTGCAATATCGTGTCAGAAACGGACTGGATAGTGAACAGTCCGCCCAAACAGGTATTTATTCAATGAGTTATTATATTGGTGAACAGTTAATAAAGAAATAATATGAAGAAGATACTGTTATATATTATCCTATTTCTATCAGGTATAGATGGAGCTTGGGCACTTCCCATAGAAAAAGAAGGGATGAGTATTTACAGTCCGTCCCTAAAGCAAGAAGTCTCCTACTCCATTATCTTACCGGAAGGTTATGAACATTCAGAAACAGAATATCCAGTCTTATACATGTTTCATGGAATAGGAGGTGATTATACCAGTTGGCTCGAATACGGCAACGTTGCCCGTGTAATGGATAAAATGATAAAAGAAGGAAAGATTCAACCTTTCATTATGGTTATTCCTGACGGTTACCTGTCTTATTACAGTGACACTTATGATGGCAGTTCCCTTTATGAAACTTTCTTTATCAAAGAACTGGTTCCATATATAGATAACAACTATCGTACTCGCAAGGATATTAATGGACGCTCGATCATTGGTTTCTCTATGGGAGGATTCGGAGCATTATCCGTTAGTTTGCGCAACCGCCACTTATTCGGCTCTGTCGTTGCGTTATCGCCATCCATCCGTACAGAAAAACAATACATGGAAGAAGGGCCACAAAAAGGATGGGACAATCAATGGGGACGGATTTTCGGAGGAGTGGGAAAGAATGGTAACCAGCGCCTAACCAGTTACTATAAGCAACATTCACCCTACCACATTCTTTCCACCCTCCGCAATCCCGATTTAAAAGGATTTGGCATCATGCTGGATATTGGAGATAAAGAAGGTACTCTTTGCGAAAGTAATGAAGAACTGCACCGATTATTACTGGAAAGACAAATACCTCATGAATGGGAAGTACGTTCAGGAGGACATGATTTCGCCTGCTGGAATACTGCACTGCCCAAAGCATTCAGATTCATAAACGAATATTTCAATGGGAAGCAGTCAGGAAATAGTGAGAGTAGTCTTCCGAATGAGACTCCGTTTATCCAAACAGCCAATGCAACGGTCTATTATCCGGAACAGGCTCAAGGAAGCACAAGAAAATATCCTATTATCTATGTACAGGGAGAAATCAACGAACAACAGCAAAAGGTTCTCGTCAGTCAGTTTCATCAAATGGTAGATGAGAATAAAACATGGCCTGCTGTTCTTTGTTTCGTAAAAGCTAACACAGACCTGTCAGAAACAATTTCTGATATAGAAAAGCAACTCTCCGGCATCAGAGGTTCCCAACGTATGCGGGCTTTAATCACTTTGGGAGATAATATTAAAGAAGGTATAGAAGCTATTCAGAGAGAAAATTTGTTTACCGGCATAGTCTGTGTAAATGCCATCGGCAACGAGAATGATGCTCAAAATTTTATAAAAGCAGTCAACTCTCACAAAAGATATCCCAGATGCTGGATGGAGATACTACCCAAATCAAAAGAATATGGTTTTAGTAGTAATATACATATCCTTTTGAAAGAATCGGACCTGGAACATGAGTTCCGGTCAAGAAAATGTAAGGAAGCCAATGTTTTCACTTATTGGGAAGATTGGATACTATATTTAAATAACAGAATTCATGTTTAACAATTAAATACTAATAGTATGTTCACAGTAAACAGTTATTTATTGGCAGTTATATTCTGCATCGTAACCATGATTTGTTGGGGTTCCTGGGGTAATACCCAAAAACTAGTTTCCAAAAATTGGCGTTATGAACTTTTTTATTGGGATTATGTGATTGGAATGGTATTGTTCACCATCTTGCTAGGCTTCACTATGGGTAGTCATGGAGATACCGGACGTTCATTCCTGGAAGATCTGGGACAAGCATCAGGAGACAGCATTGGTTGGGTTATCTTGGGGGGCGTAATATTTAATGCTTCAAACATTCTTCTTTCAGCGTCTATTTCCTTGGCTGGTATGTCTGTAGCTTTTCCTTTAGGAGTTGGCATTGCATTGGTATTAGGGGTAATCGTCAATTATCTGGGAATTCCAACTGGTAATCCTTTGCTTTTATTTGGCGGTGTAGCTCTCATTGTTATTGCTATCATTTGCAATGGAGTGGCTTCCGGAAAAATGCAAAAGGGAGAAGAAAGCAGGAAAAACAACAAAAAGGGAATTATCATTGCATTAATTGCCGGTGTACTGATGTCTTTGTTCTACAGGTTCGTAGTGAAAGGTATGGACGTAGAAAACTTCAATTCTCCTGCTATAGGAATGATGACTCCTTATTCTGCCATCTTTGTTTTTTCAATAGGCGTATTACTAAGCAATTTTGTTTTCAACACATTAGTAATGAAATATCCTTTTGTCGGAGAAAAAGTCAGCTACTCCGAATACTTTAAAGGAAACACGAAAACTCATATATGCGGAATGCTTGGTGGAGCGATATGGGGACTTGGTTCCGCGTTCAGCTATATCGCATCAGGAGAAGCTGGTCCGGCGGTATCTTATGCACTAGGACAAGGCGCACCACTTATTGCCGCTATTTGGGGAGTATTTATCTGGAAAGAATTTAAAGGTTCAACGAAATCTGTTAATCAACTACTGGCCTTGATGTTTATCTTCTTCCTGGTTGGTTTGGGAATGATAGTAGTTGCCGGAAACTAATTATTAACCTTAAATAGAACAACATGAAAAAGTATTTTTACTTATTAGCCATGCTGGCAGTAGTACTAGGTACGACTGCTTGCAGTGATGATGACAATCATCCCAGTACAAACATTCTGGATAAACCGGAAGTTACTGTTCCTGATGTAAAAGAGAGTTCTGCTGTTATTACATGGAAAGCCATAGGAAACGCAACAGCTTATATTTATAGCTTGAACAACGGTAGTGAACAAAGTACTGACCAAAATACAATTCAACTGACAGGTTTAGAGCCGGAAAAAAGTTATACATTCAAAGTAAAAGCTCAAAAAACCGGATCAATCTATTTTGAAGATTCAGACTATGCAGAAATCACTTTTACAACAACCTCTGAAGTAACAGTTTATCGAATAGCCACTTTTGCGGACGACTGGGATAAATGGTATTACGAATATAATGATAATGGTACTGTAAAACGTGTATACAGGTTATATGAAGGAGAATTGGATAGAGAATGGCTCTTTGCTTATGATGGAAATAATATCACAGTGACAGGTAAGAACGCATATAACATGACTTTAAATGACCAAGGTTATGTTGCAACTTTTGTAGATGGTTCCAACACTTACGAATATACTTATGATGAGAATGGCTACATGACCAAAGTTGAAAAGAATGGCAATATTGCATCTAACATCACCATAGAAAATGGAAATATTATGCAATGGACCAGATTTTCAGATGGAGTAGAGCAGTTTAAAGTTCAGACCTATTCTGCCGTGCCTAATGTGAGCGGAGCACATTGCATCTATGCGGAAAGCAGTGGAGCTAGTCGTTGGCTGGTTGAAACTGGTCTCTTTGGAAAAGCTTCGGCTAATTGCCATACGAGCAGTGGTTGGCAACATTCATCCAGTACAGCTACTTACACATTCGAATATGACGAAAATAGTTGTATCAAAGAGGAAAGCAAAAACTATGACGGATATATAGAGAATTTCTATTATACATATTTCTCCGAATAGCACTTTATGAAATAACTAATTCATGGAGGTGTGTCTAGAAGTCTGGCGCACCTCCATTTTTTATAATGTTATTAGAGACTTTAGACTGTTATATCCAGTAAAACCTCTCCCCTTACATTCAGCACCTTAATCCTCAATTCATCGTTCTTCTTCTCCAGAATCATCACCGTAGCACTGTCCATCTTATATCCTCCACCAATAATAACCGGATAATTATTACCCAGTTCCCCTTTCGGATGGTAAGCGTATTTATGAGTATGTGCGTTCAGGCTGATATTGAAAGGTGCTTTTTCTAATAATTTAGTCCAAAGATTCGCACAGAGATTCTTTTCATAATTACCGTAAAGCGGAATATGATGAATAAGGACACGTTTCTTTGCTTTCTTGAATTCTTTGGCAGACAGTTCTTTTTTCAGAAAATCAACCTGTTCATTACGCAATTGAGTAAAATCGTTCAAGCCATAATATACCCAATGGTCGTCCGGTTTATCTTCTCCACAATCCAACATGACGATACGGGTGTCTCCCCAGTTAAAAGAGGCATAAGTTTTATCTCCCACATAATCAAAATGATCACGCAAACCGATAGAATAGGCATTGCGGATTTCATGATTGCCACGCATAAAGAAAGTCGGTATGCGATCGCCACACACTCCTTCGGTCAGTTCACTGATAAATGTGGTTGCCTGCTCGTGATCCACAGGATCATCCACACAGTCACCATTGAAAACAACAAAATCGTATTTAACATCCTGTATTTGTTTACATAGAGTACGGAAAGTATTGGTATGTTGATGCAAATCATTAAAAACAATAGCGGTAAAAGACTCTGTATCAGCAACAGGAAGAGTAAATTCACTGAAGGTCGATTGTGCTGTATTTCCAAATACCTTTTTATATGCCTGATAAAGCAACATCTCTTGCGAACACACACGATAATAATATTTCTGTCCGGGCTGCAAGCCATCTATACGTATTTTATGCAGTTTGTTATTGCAGACCACCTGACCGTCAACAATCATACGCGCACGTTCCAGCCGGGTAGTATCTGTGCCATATTCCACCCAGCAATAAGAAGGAACGGTTGTTTCCCACATCACAGTAATGCCATTACCCACAGGATTCTGCAAATAAGGTTTAGTACGGAATATCTTGTCTGTCTTTTCAGCAGTACGCAATTCCACAAGTATGGGACGATGGTCGGAAGCCATTGGCTCATTAACTACTCTCGCAGATATGACAGCAAATCCGGTAGCGTTTTGCTTTGACGCGGCAATATAATCAATGGTCTCTTTTGGATCGGGAGCAGGATAAGTATGCTTTTCCGGATTGGAGAGTATTTGAAAATCCTTTTGCAATTCTTTGATGAAATCGGATTCAGGTTCAGCATTCATATCCCCGGCTAGAAAAAGAGGCTTTTTATAGGAAGCAATCAATGACTTCACTATTTCCAAAGATTTCATACGGTCTTCTTCCGCTAATGACAGATGAGTACAACAATAAATATAATCCTCAAATTCTGCCAGAATCAAGGTGCGGGCCTCTTCTCTACCAGGTAAAGGGATAGTTTGTAAACGTAGCGGAACTTGCTTTGTCAACAGTCCGATTCCATATTTACCTCCTTCAAACTCTATAGCAGGTGCAAAACAAGCATGCATTTGCGTACGTTCAGCTATCTCACCCAGCACATATTTCTGTCCGCTCCGACGGGTCATACTGTCTACCTCTTGTATAGCCACAACATCAGGAGAAGCATTATTTATCACATTGGCTACCCGTTGAAAACTACAAATATCATCCATGCCATTCGCATTTTTAATATTATAAGTCATCAGTCTCAATGTATGTTGAGCCTGTACTGGAAAAATAAATAGGATGACGGAAATGAGTAAAAAGATCTTTTTCATGTTCTTCATTTTTGGGGGTTATGTTAAGTTCCCCCAAAGGTAAGAAAAAAATAAAAAGCCACAAAGATATGGATTCATACCTTTGCGCCTCTTATTGTCTTGTTTGTGTGTCTTTCATATCTGAATATATCAGATAATCCCTCTCACTCTATCGTCAAATGCAGAAAGCGCAGCTTTCGCTCCTTCGCCCATAGAGATAATGATTTGCTTATAAGGAACCGTAGAAACATCTCCAGCTGCATAGATACCCGTCACATTCGTACGGCAATGTGCATCAATCATGATTTCGCCCGAACGGTTGGTTTCCACTATGTCGCGGAATACACTGCTATTCGCAGAAAGCCCGATCTGTACAAATACACCATCCAACTCAACCAAACGTTCTTCTTCCGTTTTACGATCTTTGATGCGTAGGGCAGTCAGTTTATCACCATTTCCTATCACTTCCGTAGTCTGTGAACTTACAAACACTTCCACGTTCGGCAATGATTTAAGTCGATCTTGAAGTACACTGTCTGCTTTCAACTCATCCATAAATTCAAAAACAGTGACTTTGGAGCAGATACCAGCCAAGTCAATCGCTGCCTCAATGCCGGAATTTCCTCCACCTACTACTGCTACATGCTTTCCCTTATAAAACGGCCCATCACAATGAGGGCAGAAAGCAACACCACGACCGATATACTCCGCTTCTCCCGGAACATTCAGTTTACGCCAGCTTGCACCAGTTGCAATAATCAGTGCCGGAGCCAGGAATTTCTCCCCAACAGAGGTAGTGATCTGCTTTTGTTTTCCAACCACTTCTACTTTTTCTACTTTACGATGCTCCAGCAAATCCACCGGATAACGCAACAAGTGAGTTTTCAGATTATCGGCAAGTTCATTTCCTGTCGTTTCCGGAACAGAGATTAAATTCTCAATACCTACCGTTTCTTTCACCTGTCCGCCAATACGCTCGGCCACAATAGCTACACGGAGTCCTTTACGAGCAGAATAAATAGCTGCCGATACTCCTGCAGGTCCTCCACCGGCTACAATCACATCATATTCTTTCACCTCTGCATTCGCTTTGGTTTCGTCAATACCATATTGATCTTCCAACTTGGCAAGCAATTCGCCAAATTCACCACGGCCTACATGAAGCAATTTTCCATCTGCAAAGACAGAAGGTACTCCTTGTATTTTCAGTGCATCTACTTCGTCCTGATAAAGCGCGCCGTCTACCATTTCATGAGTAATAGCAGGATTCAAAGTGACCATTGCATTCAGAGCCTGCACTACGTCAGGACAGTTCGTACAAGTCAACGAAACATAAGTGGTCAGATGTATCGGACCTTTCAGTGCTTTCACACGGTTGCAAACAGCCTCATCAGGAAAGTTCTTTCCTTTGCCGTCCAGATTCAGGATAGCCAAAAGCAATGACGTGAACTCATGTCCGTTAGGAATACCCCGGAATGTGATTCCGGTACGATCACCATTCCTTAATAAAGTAAACTTCAATGCTTCTCCCTCATTCACCGAGCAAGTGATATGATCGGAACAATCCGCTACATCTCCCAGCAGCTCCAATAATTCTGTTTTGTTTTCGTGGCTGGATGATACGGATATATCAAAAGTAAAATTTGCCTCCAGCCCAGCAAAAATACCCTTTAGTTGTTCTTTTAATGCAGATTCTAACATACCTTTTTTCCTTTCATTTTTTTAAAAGAAAGGCCGGCAGCGTCTCCCGTTACCGGCCTCCCATAATCACCATTATCAAGATCTATCAAATCTTACCTACCAGGTCAATGCTTGGTTTCAGGGTAGACTCACCCTTCTTCCATTTAGCCGGGCAAACTTCTCCGTCATGGCTGGCTACAAACTGTGCAGCTTCCACTTTACGAAGCAATTCACTTGCATCACGGCCAATATTGTTATCATTCAGTTCCACCACTTTAATCTTTCCTTCCGGATTGACAACGAATGTACCGCGATAAGCCATACCCTCTTCTTCGATATATACACCCAGTGCACGGCTCAAAGCGCCAGTCGGGTCTGCCAACATCGGGTATTGAATCTTGCGAATACTTTCAGAAGCATCATGCCAAGCTTTGTGCACGAAATGAGAGTCAGTACTTACCGAATAGATTTCTACACCCATCGCCTTGAACTGATCGTACTTTTCAGCCATATCCACCAATTCAGTAGGACATACGAAAGTAAAGTCAGCAGGATAGAAGAAAAGAATCGCCCATTTACCTTTCAGGTCATTGTTGGTTACAGTCTTGAAAGCTCCGTTGTGAAAAGCCTGAACGCTGAATTCAGGAAGTTGAGAATTTAAAATTGGTTCCATAATCTTTATTGCTTTTATTGTTATTAATTGATTTGACTTATAACATCAGAAACAATGTTTTGTTTTTTGTTTCTGATGCAAAGATAAAGGCAGAACCCCCGCCTTTGCAAAAAAAGCCCAATCGAATATTTCTATGCGGTGATAGATGAAATTAATAAAAGCATTTTATACCTTTGCATGCATAAACAAAAAAACTGGAAAATATATACGATTATGGAACATCCTCTTGACCAATTCTTATATTGCCCTAAATGTGGTTCCTCTCATTTTGAGATTAACAACGAGAAATCTAAAAAATGTGCAGATTGCGGCTTTGTCTATTATTTCAATCCTTCTGCCGCCACAGTAGCACTCATCTTGAATGAGAAAAATGAACTGCTTGTCTGCCGGCGTGCTAAAGAGCCGGCAAAGGGAACTCTCGACCTTCCCGGAGGATTTATCGATATGAACGAGACAGGTGAAGAAGGCGTAGCCCGTGAAGTGCTGGAAGAAACCGGATTGAAGGTAAAAAAAGCTATTTACCAGTTTTCACTTCCCAATATTTATGTCTATTCAGGTTTTCCTGTACACACACTTGATATGTTTTTTCTCTGCACCGTAGAAGACATGAGCCATTTCTCCGCCATGGATGATGTAGCAGATTCTTTCTTCCTACCTCTCTCCGAGATTCATCCGGAAGATTTTGGGTTGGATTCTATCCGTCGCGGACTTAGCTTGTTTCTAGCTCAATGCCGCTAAGATAATCTCATCAGCCTGATAGATTGAGAGTATTTCATCTATAGTTATGTCCCATTTTTAAGATATTCCTCCAAAACATCAGATAAAAAAATAATGATCTGGAGAATAAAATGCATAAAAACATGCAACTGTATGCAAAATCACAGGCTAATACCGTATAAATTCAAGTCGAATATGCATCTTTTTCTATCAAGAAAAGATTCGTTGGTTTAAAACCAAGGAGTTCTTCCCCACCGAGGAACGCTTCCTTTCTCACCGACGAAGCAGCTTTTGCTCGGTGAGGAAGACAAATAAGGGAAAATTAAGACCGTTTTTCTTCTATTTCATCACAAATATCGAAAAGGCAACAAACAACAAAATGCCAGTTTCTAACCACATTTCAGTTTACACAACAAGTGAAAAAGAAGAAAAGCATTACAATTTAATCGACAAACATCTCATATAACAAAAAGAAAGAATTTCGCACCTACAAATCTCTGCGTTTTTTTATATTTCTCAATCCTCCCAGTAATTACGCCTTTTATTCTCGTTTAAATATTCCTTTTCTTAAGATGGGCCATTTTTCAGTAGCCAATTGATGTATTTGTAAAATAGAAGTTCATCTCAACCAAATAGATCAAAGTAATTTATCACATAATCTTAAACAATCATATTATATTACTATAAATGAACAAAATACAACATATTGTGTTATCTTTGTAACCACCATTAATTTAATGGCCATTAAATTAACTGCCATTAAGATAGCAATAATATGAAGTTCTACGACCGAAAGAAAGAAATGGCGATACTGTATGCAGCTAAAAAGCAATCACAAACGAGCGCTTGCTTTACTGTAATGACCGGACGCCGACGAATCGGAAAAACAGCTCTACTCTTAGAGTCTGTCAAAGACACCCGATTCGTATATATATTTGTAGCAAGAAAGAGTGAAGTCCTGCTTTGCGCACAATATCAACCTGTCATTCAGGAAACGCTTGGCATTCGTATCTATGGAGAAATCAGAGAGTTCGCACAGCTCTTTGAACTGCTGATGCAACATTCCCAAAAGGAAAATTTCACATTAATCATTGACGAATTTCAAGAATTTCTCTATATCAATCCGTCTATCGTCAGTGACATACAACGTATTTGGGACCAATATCACGCGACTTCCAAAATCAATTTCATTGTATGCGGTTCCGTTTATTCAATGATGAAAAGAATATTCGAAGACCGCAAGGAGCCACTATACGGACGCCTTACCGCCCGAATTTCTCTGCATCCATTCACCACCACCGTTATCAAAGAGATTCTAGCAGACCATGCCCCCCAATTCACATCGGAAGATTTGCTTTGCTTGTATTTGCTGACAGGTGGAGTAGCCAAATACATCACCCTATTGATGGAAGCGAAAGCATTTAATAAAACTGCCATGATAAATTATGCGCTTTCCGAAGGCTCACCATTTCTGACAGAAGGCAAAGACATGTTGATTTCCGAGTTCGGGAAAGACTATGCCAATTATTTTTCTATCCTATCTCTCATTGCAGAAGGAAAAACAACACAACGAGAGATTGATTCCATCATCAATAAAAACACCGGTTCCTATTTAGCCAACCTTGAGGATGAATATTCATTAATCAAAAAAGTGAAACCGATGTTCGCTAAACCTAATAGTCGTGCTACCCGTTATTGCCTGCAAGACAATTTTCTACGATTCTGGTTTCGCTTTATTTTCTCAAACAACGCAGTACTAGAAATGGGGAAAAACCATTTACTGATAGAATATGTAGAAAAGAACTATGAACAATACAGCGGCCTATTGTTAGAAAAATATTTCCGTGAACTTATCGCTGAAGAAGAGGAAGTTACCGACGTAGGTAACTATTGGGACAAAAACGGAGAAAATGAAATAGACCTGATCGCCCTCAACCGGTTTAACAAAACAGCACTTATCGGAGAAGTAAAAAGAAATCCGAGAAAAATAAGTATCCCGGCATTGGAAAAGAAAGGAGAAACTTTACATAAAGAATTAAATGATTATAAAATAACTTTCAAAGGATTCTCATTGAAAGATATGTAGTACTTTTGCATAAACACCCGATTATGAAAAAAGAAATTACTAGACTCATTTGTGCGGCTATCTGCTGCACGCCCATTATAGGATTTGCCCAGACAGGTGATAAGTTCACTTCGACTGACAACCTTTATAAAGAAGGAAAAGAACTTTTCCAGGAAAAGAATTATGCAGCTGCTCTGCCGGCATTGAAAGCATTTGTAAAACAAAAGCCTGCAGCCAGCCTTCTTCAGGACGCAGAGTATATGCTAGTCAGTTCGGCTTACGAACTGAAAGACAAAAACCGCATCGAACTCCTCCGCAAATATCTCGACCGTTATCCTGATACTCCATACGCTAACCGCATTTATGCGCTGTTAGCCTCCTGCTATTTCTACGAAGGAAAATATGATGAAGCACTGGCACTCTTCAACTCTGCCGACCTCGATTTGTTAGGTAATGAAGAACGGGACGACTGCACCTACCAACTGGCTACCTGTTATCTGAAAACCGATAACCTACGAGAAGCAGCCATCTGGTTTGAAACTTTGCGTGCCAACAGCCCCAAATACGCCAAAGATTGTGATTACTATCTTTCCTACATCCGCTATACACAAAAGCGTTATACTGAAGCGTTGAAAGGCTTCCTCCCCTTACAGGACGACTCAAAATACAAAGCACTCGTCCCTTATTATATAGCCGAAATTTATACGCAGCTCAAAAACTATGATAAGGCACAAATTGTAGCACAAAACTACCTGTCAGCCTACCCGAATAACGAGCACGCAGCAGAAATGTACCGTATTCTGGGAGATGCCTATTACCATTTCGGACAATATCACCAAGCCGTAGAAGCATTCAACAATTACTTGAATAAGGATCACTCGGCTCCCCGCCGGGATGCCCTTTATATGCTAGGACTCTCCTACTACCAAACAAAAGTCTACTCCAAAGCAGCCGAAACATTAGGTAAGGTGACAACTGACAACGATGCCCTTACCCAAAATGCATATCTCCACATGGGACTCTCTTACCTGCAACTGGCAGAGAAAAACAAAGCACGCATGGCTTTTGAACAGGCAGCCGCCTCCAATGCTAATATGCAAATCAAGGAACAGGCAGCTTACAATTACGCTCTTTGCCTGCACGAGACTTCTTTCTCCGCTTTCGGTGAATCAGTTACTGCCTTCGAGAAATTCCTGAATGAATTTCCGACTTCTCCTTATGCTGAAAAAGTCAGCAGCTACCTGGTAGAAGTTTACATGAATACACGTAGCTACGATGCAGCTTTGAAATCAATCGACCGGATTGCCAAACCAAGCGCGCAAATATTGGAAGCCAAACAAAAGATACTGTTCCAATTAGGAACTCAATCTTTCGCTAACGCCGACTTCGAACAAGCTCTGAAATATCTGAACCAATCCATTGCCATCGGACAATACAATCGTCAAACCAAGGCAGACGCTTACTATTGGTGCGGAGAATCCTATTACCGTCTAAACCGAATGGTAGAAGCCGCACGTGATTTTAATGCTTATCTGCAACTCACCACCCAACCCAATAACGAAATGTATGCGCTTGCCAATTATAACTTAGGATATATCGCTTTCCACCGGAAAGACTATACGCAAGCAAGCAATTATTTCCAAAAATACATTCAACTGGAGAAAGGTGAAAATGCAACCGCACTTGCCGATGCATACAATCGTATTGGTGACTGCCACCTGCATGTACGTAACTTTGAAGAAGCCAAACAGTATTATTCGCAAGCCGAACAAATGAATACTTCTTCCGGAGACTATTCTTTCTATCAGCTGGCTCTTGTATCCGGTCTGCAGAAAGACTATACCGGTAAGATTACCTTGCTGAACCGTCTGGTAGGAAAGTACCCTGCTTCTCCTTATGCCGTAAACGCTATTTACGAGAAAGGGCGTTCCTATGTTTTGATGGACAACAACAATCAAGCCATTACTTCTTTCAAAGAATTACTTACTAAATATCCTGAAAGTCCGGTCAGCAGGAAAGCTGCCGCCGAAATCGGATTATTATATTACCAAAAAGGAGATTACAACCAAGCAATCGAAGCCTACAAACAGGTTATCGAAAAATATCCGGGTAGTGAAGAAGCCCGCCTTGCCATGCGTGATTTGAAATCTATTTATGTGGATCTCAACCGCATCGACGAATTTGCTGCTTTAGCAAATGCCATGCCAGGACACATCCGTTTCGATGCTAACGAACAAGACTCGCTTACGTATGCCGCCGCAGAAAAGATTTATGCACGAGGCAGAATGGAAGAAGCCAAAACAAGCCTCAACAAATACCTGCAAACTTTCCCGGAAGGAGCCTTCAGCCTGAACGCACATTATTATCTCTGCCTGATCGGAAACGAGCAGAAAAATTATGATATGATTCTTCTCCATTCCGGTAAACTGCTGGAATATCCTAACAATCCGTTTGCAGAAGAAGCACTGATCTTGCGTGCTGAAGTGCAATTCAACCAGCAAAATATGGCTGAAGCATTGGCTAGCTACAAAATGCTGAAAGAAAAAGCAACCAACGTAGAGCGCCGCCAACTTGCTGAAACGGGTATTCTGCGTTGCGCCTTCCTATTGCGAGATGACATAGAAACCATCCATGCAGCTACCGACCTGCTTGCAGAAGCCAAACTTAGTCCGGAGCTAAGAAATGAAGCTCTTTATTACCGTGCTAAAGCCTATACCAAGCAAAAGGCTGACAAGAAAGCAATGGAAGACTATCGTGAACTGGCCAAAGACACACGTAACTCTTACGGTGCCGAAGCTAAATATCAGGTTGCACAATCCCTCTACGACGCAAAAGAATATGCCGCTGCAGAGAAAGAGTTGCTCAACTATATAGAACAGAGTACGCCACATGCTTATTGGCTAGCGCGCAGTTTTATCCTTCTATCCGACGTCTATCATGCTACGGGTAAAGATCTGGACGCACGCCAATATCTGCTAAGTCTGCAACAGAATTATCAAGGGAATGACGATATTGAAAGCATGATTGAAAGCAGACTTAGTAAATTGAAAGTTGAGAATTGAGAATAAAAAAATAGAAAAGTATGAAACGATCTCATTATATAATAGGAGGACTCGCATTGGCTATGTCAATGCCATCCTGCCTTCAAGCCCAAACCACCCAACCGAAGGATACAACAATGACCCGCACGGTCGTTGTGGAACAAGAATATAACCCGGACATTATGGACGCCTCGAAAGTAAACGTCCTGCCTAAAGTAGAAGAACCGACAGTGAGCAAGAAAGAAGTAGAGTATGCTACAACATTCTTTCCGGCCACTTCCGTTCCGGCAGGCCTGATGCGCCCCTATACCGGAAAAGAAGTTCGACCCGGCACTACCCCGGGATATGTACGTGCCGGATATGGTAATTATGGCAATTTGGATATTCTTGCCAATTATCTATTCCGTCTGTCGCAGAAAGACAAATTGAATGTACGTTTCCAAATGGATGGAATGGATGGTAAGTTAACTCTTCCCTTCACAGATGGAGAAAAATGGAATGCATTTTATTATCGCACACGCGCAAATGTAGATTACACACACCAATTTAATAAACTGGACTTAAATATTGCCGGAAACTTCGGATTGAGCAACTTCAACTTCCAACCGGAAAGCGTAAACAGCAAGCAGAAATTCACATCCGGTGACTTCCATGCGGGCATTCATTTCACTGATGAGACTGCACCACTGCGTTTCAACGCAGAAACAAATCTGTTGATGTATGAACGTCAGCATAACATGTTCAATGAATCTGAAGCCAATACAGGTATCAAGGAAACAATCATACGTACCAAAGGCGATGTCACGGGAGCTATCGGCGACCAACAATTAATAACTATCGCTTTGGAAATGAACAATCTTCTCTACAACGGATATACAAAGAATGTTTCCACCGGAGATGAATACTTCAAAAACTACACAACGCTTCTTTTAAATCCATATTATGAACTGGATAATGATGACTGGAAATTGCATATCGGAGCCAATGTAGATTTATCTTTCGGATTTGATAAGTCTTTCCGTATTTCACCCGATATCACTGCACAGTATATTTTTTCTGATAGCTACATTGTTTATGCAAAAGCAACCGGCGGTAAGCAATTGAATGATTTCCGTAGATTAGAAAGTATCTGTCCTTACGGTGAACTGCCGGAGGCAAATACCACTGCTACTTTGGGATACGTACAACGTCCTTATGATACTTACGAGCAAATCAACGGTAGTATCGGATTCAAAGCAAGCCCTTATCCGGGACTTTGGTTCAACGTGTTCGGTGGTTATCAGAATCTAAAGAACGACTTATCTTATTTAGGTTTTGACCCAAGTAATATTCATTCAGGTTCTTATCTTTCTTTTGCTCAAGACAATACAGACAATCTTTACCTTGGAGGTGAAATCAGTTACGATTACAAAGATATCCTCGGAATATCAGCTAAATATACTTACCGTAATTGGGACAGCAAAACAGAGGAATATCTGTTGGCTGTGAAACCAGTCAGTGAAATGTCTTTCAATGTACGTATTCATCCGGTCTCTGCTCTTAACATAAATCTAGGTTATGATTACATCAGCCGGAAAGAAGTGAAAGAATATGCAAAAATGACCGCAATTAATGATTTGCATATCGGAGCCAGCTATAATGTATTCAAAGGAGTATCCGTTTATGCTCAAGTACATAACCTGCTGAACAAGAAATATCAATATTATTTAGGTTATCCTACGGAAGGATTCAATTTCTTAGGAGGATTGAGTTTCCGGTTCTAAAGTTTATCAATAAATCACAGTAACAGTTATAACACGAGACACTCATCTCATAAAAAAGAGGGCATCTCCCATAGGGATGATGTCCTCTTTCAAACCAAAAACTTAATCTTCAATTATTATTTTGTTATCCTCACAACAAACCCACCACCAGGAGCCATGTGTAAATTCAACTTCTTATTGGCTGATACGCGGATCACTTCACGCTTATAGTCTTTCCCAACACGATCGGCATTGATACCATCTCTAAATATTTCTGCATTGAACTCACCATCACCCAAGAAAGACAGATCGACTTCAACATCACGCTCTTTCCAGTCGGTCAATCCACCCACATACCAGATACCGTCTTTCTCACGTGCCATTACAATATGTTCGCCTACTTTTCCGCTTATTGGAAGTGTCTGATTCCATACAGTAGGAATGGCAGCGATAAACTTCGTACATTCTTCCTCTTTCAGATAATTAGTAGGTGCATCACACAGCATATTAATAGGAGAATCAAAAATAGTATACAATGCTAACTGACGGCAACGTGTACCCTGACTCATCGGTTCTGTATAGACAGCATGAAAGTTCTTCATGATTACGTTATTCATCGCTCCCTGTGTATAATCAAGTGGTCCGGCAACCATGCGGATGAAAGGAGCTGTCACATCATATATCACTTGATCTGTTCCCGGTTCTGCCCACTTCATTTCTTCCAGTCCATGGACACCCTCGAAATTGATCGTATTCGGATAAGTACGTTGCAAACCAGTCGGTTTGAACGTTCCATGGAGATCTATCAGCAATTTGTATTTTGCTCCGGTTTCAGCCGCTTTACGGTTAAACTCAACTACTTGTTGGTCGTCACGGTCCATAAAATCAATCTTGAAACCTTTGATTCCCATTGCGGCATAATGCTTACATACACGATCCATGTCTTTTTCAAAAGCACGATAGCCCGCCCAAAGTATCAAATCTACATTTTTGCTTTTTGCATAGCTAATCAACTCTTTCAAATCGATTTCAGGAATCACCTCAAACAAATCCGCTTTACCCGGCACTGCCCATCCCTCATCCAATATCACATATTCGATACCGAATTTCGAGGCAAAGTCAATATAGTATTTATAAGTCTCATTGTTGATACCTGCGCGGAAATCCACGTTGTAGAGATTCCAGTCGTTCCACCAGTCCCAAGCCACTTTACCCGGTTTAATCCAAGAAAAATCTGTAAATTGTGCCGGAGTAGCCAGTTTATATACCATATCATTACAAAGCAGTTCTGCATCATCCTTGGCAATGACCATGACACGCCAGGGAAATGCTGTGTTTCCCTCCACTCTAGCAATATAAGGTTCACGAGATTTTACTACCCCTTTCAGTCCGCGAACTTCGTCTACTATCGTTTTCGGATAAGCTGCAAAGATTCCATCCAGAGAATATCCATGCTCACCATGTTTCACATACATACCCGGATAGTTCATCAAATCGGCTTCAGTGATACAGATTTTTTTTCCGTTCTTTCCCTCGACCAAAACCGGTAAAAAGGCAATCTGTTCCTTATCCCATGCAGACAAGGCAGTTTCCAGATACGTATTTTGGAAAGAACTGTAGAAAGGATCTTTCTTGCCCTCGTTCATTCGGCCTTTCGGTGAAGCTACAAAAACTTTCGGATCATTCGGAAAACAGAAAGAAGCCTGCTCGCTTTCCACCATAAACGGCTTCTTCAGTTCAGAGACAAAACGATAGGCTGCACCATCTTCATAAGCTCTGAACACCAAGCTATATCCTCCTTTAAAGTCAATGGTTAGTTCATTGAACTGGTCCTTGATTGATTTCTTCTTATAGATGGGAGGATAGATAGTCTCATTTACAGAACGGCGGCTGATCTTCTTTACTTTCGGATTGAGTCCGAAAGCTGTACCATCAGTTAGTTTCATGAAAATAGGAGATGGAGCCACCATCACATCGTTGTCGTGAAGAACGGAGTATTCCACATTCTTATCATTCACAATCACATTCACCTGCACTTTACCGGAAATGTCTTTCAGCTCGTACACTTTCTGTGCACAAATGGTTAAAGGTGCGATAGCCATTAGAACCGGCAAAAGTCTTTTCATCATACGTTTCATAAACTAATACTTTTTGTATTTCACACAGTTTTTTATTTACATATTTATCATAAGAGTACCGCTTGGCAAAGATAAAGGAGGAAGCTTAACAGGAAGAATTTCCTGCTAATAAAGCATTGAACAAGTGCTAAATAGCACCTTTCTTATCTCATTCGCGCTACCATTTTTTAGAAATCAATTGTCACCTGATAGGTATCCTTATTCTCAAAGAAGGTCTGTTGCACCTCATATTCGGGAAGCCATACGTATTTTTTTTCCCCTTTATATTCGGCTTCGAGCAAGAAAGTGAACCAGCGGTTATAAGGCAATTCGTCGGTATGCAAAGGAGGTGCGGGGCTATCATATAAGTTGGAGACACCAGTTATCAGATATTCTCCTTTCTTATCCGTCTCATAAGTACGGTAAGGAGTAGCGATCAGATCATTGAATTTTGCACGTGAACCATACAGATTCAGCTTTACCCCTTTTTGCTTTTTACCTTTCACTTTTACAGATACCTGTATGTTTTCGGGGAACATTTGTTTGAAGAATCCGTCGAAATCACGTCTCGGACGTTTGGATTTGGCGGTGTGATTGATTATATGAACTGCATACGAGCTCCATTTATATGTTTTATAATGACTGTTCATCACACAAGAGTCAGGTTCATATTCGATATGGTTCACCGGATTGTTCTTTGCCCGGATTCTATCAGCATACAAGTCGGTTACCCCACGATAATGTCCGAACTCATGTGCCACTCCTCTATGAAAATAGTCGATACCAAACAGATCTTCATGTTCCGTCTTGCTACGGCTACGGCAAATTACCATATTCAGATCGTCCGCCCCACCGCCGCAATACCATCCTTTAGCCGATTCTTCATCGTCAAAATCAAGAATAGAATCTATAATCAGCAGTACATCGTGATTGGGAAAACCGGCACTCTTCTGATAGATTTTCTCCAATTGGCGGGAGGAGCAGTCGTAAATCACCTGCAGATCCGGTATATAACGGAAATAGTAGTTGAAACGTCCATTGCCGGCTTTGTTCCAGAAGTCGTTCACTTGGTCGAAAAAAGCATTCAGCTTCGCTTGATAAGCTTCTTTACCTCCCCAATGCTCCACTCCGGCCTTATCGACAGCCACAAATACCCGGTATTCAATGGTGTCCAAAGATTGTTGAATCTGATTTTCCTCCAATGTCTTTGCCTCCATCCAAGAGAAGAAAGGCAATAGAGCGGGAAATATGAGCCATCTTTTCCAGTTGTTTTTCATATTAGTTCTTAGTTAAGAATGTATTTTATTTCTTGTAAATCACGACTATTTCCACCGACCATCAAAGTGAAGTCTCCTTTCTCCACAATGAACTTCATTTGATTATTGTAGAATCCTAGTTGTTCATCTTTTACGTCGAAGGTGACCATTTTGCTTTCACCTGGACTCAGCTTAATCTTTTCAAAGCCTTTCAATTCTTTGATAGGGCGAGTGATAGAAGCCACCTCATCACGCACATACAACTGAACAACTTCCTCGCCCTCGCATTTTCCAGTATTGGTAACCGTTACAGCAACACGTGTATAAGTACCTTTTCCATCACCCGGAAGCAGTTTCACATCCGAATAATTGAAAGTAGTGTATGACAAACCGTAGCCGAACGGATAAGCAGGCTCCGTAGGAATATCAATGTACTTCGCACACCATCCGCCCAATGCAGTGGGGCGTCCTGTGCTCTTATATTGATAATACAATGGTATCTGTCCGTTATGCTGCGGAAAAGTCATTGGCAGCTTACCCGAAGGATTATAATCTCCCCAAAGTACATTACAGATAGCATTACCCGCTTCACTCCCCAGCCACCAAGTACATAAGATAGCGGGAGCCTCCCGACGAACTTCATTGAAAATAACAGGACGACCACACATCATTAGTACAACTACCGGTTTGCCAGTCTTCACCAATTCGGAAACCAAACGCTGTTGTTCGGCAGCAATAGAAATATCTCCTTTCGAACGCATCTCACCGCTTTCCCAAGCTTGTTCTCCCATTGCAACGATAACCACATCCGATTGGCGGGCAGCAGCTAAAGTCTGATCCAGATTTACAATTTTATTCGTTTTCAAGTCGTAGCCATCGTTATAGTTGATGTCCACTCCTCGTTTCTCCATTGCCTCATACAAGGTTACTACTTTACCAACCTCTGCACAGGACCATGCACCGCACATATCTTTCTGCGATTTGGAAAGTGCACCAATCAAAGCAACTTTCTTGATAGAAGAAGAAAGCGGTAACACCGAGTTTTCATTTTTCAAAAGAACAATAGAACGTTCGGAAACGTAGCATGCTTCCTTGCGGGATTCCTGTGAACCAATCACTGTACGTTCCCTTTCTTCATCACAGTATCTGAACGGATCATCAAATAATCCCAGTTTATATTTCTGTTCCAAAATACGTCTGACAGCATCATCCACCAGCTTGATAGATACCTTACCCTCTTTTACCAGAGACACCAGATTCTTGGAATAGCATTCACTTACCATCTCCATATCCAGTCCGGCCTTGATTCCTTTATAAGCAGCTTCTTTTTCATCTTTCGCATAACGGTGGTTCATCATTTCTCCCACTGATCCCCAGTCGGATACCACAAATCCTTTAAATCCCCATTGATTCTTCAGGAGCTCCCTCAACAGAAAAGTACTTCCGGTAGACGGTTCGTTATTAAAGTCATTGAACGCACTCATGAAAGTAGCAGCACCGGCCTCTGCACCAGCCTTGTAAGGAGGCATATAGAAATTGACAAACTGTCCCATCGACATATCCACACTATTATAATCTTTTCCGGCAATAGCTGCACCATATCCGGCAAAGTGCTTAATACAGGATAAAATAGTATTCTCTTTCGATAAATCATCTCCCTGTAAACCATGTACACGCGCCTTAGCAACCAACGAGCCATAATAAGGATCTTCACCGGCCCCTTCCATCACACGCCCCCACCGGGCATCCCAGCTAATATCCACCATTGGAGCAAACGTCCAATGCAACCCGGCTGCTGCAGCTTCCTTTGCCGCACATCTCGATCCTCTTTCTATAGCATCCAGATCAAAACTCGCAGCCTCTGCCAATGGCAACGGAAAACCTGTTCTATATCCATGAATAACATCCAATCCGAAAAGCAAAGGAATCTGTAAACGTGATTTCATAGCTGCCTCCTGATATTTACGAGTATTGGCAGCACCGGATACATTCAGCAAAGAACCGATCAATCCCTTACTTATATCTTCTGTCCGACTGATACGTGTATTATCAGGACCTGTGGCAAATCCACCGGAACATTGGCTTAACTGCCCCACTTTTTCTTCCAGTGTCATCTTTTTCATCAGACCGGATATGAAACGATTCATTTGAGCCTCATCCTTTTGATTCTGCGCCATGCTTCCCATAGCGAAAATCGCCATACACGAATATGTAATTAGTCTTTTCATCATTTTATTATAAGAGTTTATCTGTATTGATTTAAATGTTAATATCCTCCATACGTTTTACTTTCTATCGCAAAGATAGCCGCTGGTCAGATTCACATTGGCGAATTGCGTACAAAAGGACAATAATATCGTAAAGTCTGCTTTTTTTCTATTTCTTTCCGTATAGCATTCAAGCACTTCTGTCATTTTTTTGCCTTTATTGATACGATTTTCTCCTTACTCTTCACTTATTCGTAAGAGATATTATCCAGCACTTTTATTCCCTCTTTCCGAACACCTGTCTCAAACAGATTCTTAAACGATTCTACCGACAATGAAGTGGACGGTTTAAAATCTGAAGAATTCATATACGCCAGCAAAGCGGCATAGAATTGTAATCCTTCCGGTGTGTCACGTACCGCTTCCAAGTCGGACATACAAAGCAGTAATTTACTGCCCTCTACATTCAACTCCATCAATAAGCCGAGTTTATGATTTCGTTCCACATTGTCAATTACCTGCACAATAGGGCGGTATTCTTTTGGCATACCATCCAGAATAAGCGGATAGCTATGTTTGATAATTGGATACCACTGCCAGTTCGTATGGTATTCGGTCGGGAAATCATCGAATACCGGATGCTCGGGATTGGTCAGAATCCCCAATGTACCAGGTGAAGCAGGTTTCTTGATGCGGTCACAGATACTTTTGAACATACGATAATTCCAATAGTCGGTCTGGAACAATCCTCCCACTGTTACTTCTTTACAGTCTTCCTCAAGAGGCATCAACAATACCTTTCCACCTTGCTTTAAGGCATTCAGCACATCATCCGTTAGTTGGCGGGCAACTACAACATTACCTGCCTTCAATTGCTTCTTTGCAGGATATATCCATAGCGGATAACTATTCTGATAGGAAGTTCCGGATACTTTCAAAAGTAATTCGGCTTTATACGCTTGCTCCACATCGGGCAATGTCAAACGAATAGTTCCGGCAGTCAATAATCCTAATCCCGATGGAATAGCCATCTTACCTTTGCCAAGGCTTTTCTTCCCATTTTTGAGTTCCCATGAAATACTTTTTTCGTTCAATGAAGTTTCTCCATAATTGGCAATCTCAACAGTACCTGCGAATGATTCACCGCCTGTCCAACAGAATTTGGCAGTTGTCAATAAAGGAACCACTTCACTACAGAATTCTCTCCATTTCTTCGGTTCAACCAATCCTTTACTATCCATAAAAGCATCCAGAATACCAACATAAGCCGACCCCTGTCCCGGATAATCCTGTAAATCGAGTAACTGAAAACCAGCCATCCGTTTGGAACGGAGATTCATTTCAATATCTGCCCGGTAAAGTTCCACAGACCATGCACCCGATGCTTTAAAAAAATCATCCGCCTGCTCCAGCATGCCGGCTTTCTCCAAGCGGTCACGAAACACTTCAAAATTCCAGGGAGCTAAGACTCCTGTATATTTCTTCATCTCCTCATAATTCGGGTAAGTTTGAAACTGTCCGGTTTCATGTCCGATCACCGGAACAGGAGATTTTTCCAGAGCCTCATCAAAGTTCATTACCGAATTAGGATAGGTATTATTAAGATAGCCACCTTCTTCCGCATCTGCGAAAGAGAAAGAAGCACGAGCATGAGTAGAATAACCCTCACCACTGCCTACACGACAAGTTACCAGAAAATCCTCACCCGGAATATGTCCTCGTGAGCCTAAAAAGATATTCGAACCATACGTGTATAGGTGTCTCGGCTCTATGGACCGGAAACAATCTACAAACTCTTTCATCACATCGATGTCACCTCCCAGCTCATTTCCCAAGGCAAAGAGTACAAAAGAAGCATGGTTACTATATTCACGCATGATATTCTCTCCATCTTTCATCAGAAAATCCATCAGCTCGGCAGATTCTTTCTTAAACCCTCCCCAGATAGGTAATTCCGGCTGCAAGTAAATACCCTCCAAGTCCGCAGCTTCAAAACACGCAGCAGGTGGGCACCAAGAATGAAAACGACAATGATTCAATCCATATTCCTTACAAATCCTGAAATAACGACGCCATTGTTCCAAGTCCATCGCCGTATGGCCCGTCAAAGGGAATACACAGGCATCATGTTTTCCTCGAAGAAATGTTTTGGCGCCATTGATAGTGAAATGCGTTTCTTCAGTTTTAAAGTCACGCAAACCGAAACGAACTGTTTTCTCGTCTATGCCATTTATCTCTGCTTTCAGTTGATATAGAGCCGGCTGGAGGTCACTCCACAATACAGCATTATCTCCCAACTGATAAGTGAATTCATATTCCTTGCTCCCCTCTTTCAAATTATATTCTGCAGATCTGGCTTTATGCTTTTTGGCAGTATTGAAAGCAGAAGCTGACAACTGCAGTTTCTTCCCACCAATGCCTGAAGAATTGGAAAGAGTTATTTTCACTTTTACGGAGCGGTCTTCTACTTGAGGAAAAGCCTGAATGGACTCAATAAACAATGGATTCATTGCCTGCAATTCCATCCGTCCGATAATACCGTTCCAGTTTGTCTGGGTAGATTCCGTACAAGCGTGAGAACTTGAACGAATCTGCCCGGGAATACTTTTTCCGTTATCTACACAAATAGTCAGCTTATGTGAACCGGGAGCCAGGAAGTGAGTGAGATTAAATTCCTGTGGGGTAGATAAATAGTTGCATTTACCCACTTCCCGACCATCGATCCACACGGTTGTCGGACGAGTTCGTTCCAGAAACAACACGATATGCTTTTCTTTCCAGTCGGCTGGTATTTCTATATTCCGGCTATACCATGCCGCACCTTCATATTTATAATATCTGGACAAATAAGTGGTCTCCGACTTGTTGGTATTCTCTATTCCTTTTCGATTTGAATCTGTTGTACCGGGTAAAGTCACAGTTTCTGCAAAATCCATGTTCCACAGTTTTTCCTGTTCTCCCTTGCCGTGAGGGTCCAATGCAAAACTCCACGTTCCGCTCAAATCAATCATTTTGCGCAAACCTGATGTCTGCGCCCATGATGTACACAAAAAAACAAATAATAATAAAAGAGTTCCAGCTAATCGATTACGCATAACTTTATTCATAATATATGATTTAATGTCCTTAATTTATCTGTTTACAAAGATAGGACGGAGAACAAACCACAATGACAAATCCCGTACAAAAAAACAATAATATCGTAAAAGATACTGTGTATCATCTCTTTTATATCACTATCAGCATGATAATGTCCTTGCCTGACTGATAAAATACACAAATAGTTTTTTCATAGCTTCATCCCCTTCCACAGCCTGCAACTCTGGGTGGAACTGAACACCCCAAATATGTTCGGAATCAGATTCGATTGATTCTATGACTCCATCATCAGCGAAAGCAGATGCCTTGAATCCACAAGCCAATTTCTTAACGGCTTGATGATGAATGGAGGAGACTTTCAAACTTTCCTTGCCTGTAACAGAATACAATTTTCCGGTCCTCAAACATCGCACATTATGCTGTAATATCATAAACGCATCCGGTGACCGATGATTAATTTCCGAGGGATATTGAGCAGGCAAATCCTGATATAATGTTCCACCAAAATAAGTATTAATAATCTGCATTCCCCGACAAATACCTAAAACGGGAATTTGCCTTTCGGATGCTAAGCGCAGCAAAGCATAATCAAAGTCATCCCTATCCCGGCAACATTCTCCACATTCAGGAAGAGTCGATTCTCCGTATATCACAGGCGATATATCTCCCCCACCTGTCAGGAGTAAACCATCAATAAAAGAAACCACAGATTGTAAAATCTGTACATTGTCGGTAAACGGAAGAATAAAAGGGATGCCGCCCGCTTGAAGGACAGCATCCACATATTTTCTTTTCACAGATATTCTTCCCGGAATATCAATTTCAGTAGAAATACCAATAACAGGAATTTCTCTTTTTATCATTCTCATTGTCTTTTATCAACTTAATCCACAGCCTGTAGTTGTAAAGCCAAACTTGAATATTCACTTTTCAGCAATGATTTTAATGCAATGCCTTCTTCCATCAATATCTTTCCACTAATGATTTTACCATTCAGGTCACAAGGTTTGCTACTGTCCACAGGTGTCAAATCTACCAAACGATAATTCTTCGACGGATCCAATCCATTCATACAAACCTTCGGAATAACCATATTGATGAAATGAGAAATCTTATATGCATAAAAGACCGCCTTATTCTTTTCGGAAGTGACATACATCAGAGAGGATACTCCTTTATTATCGTATGGAGACACCAACCGATACAAATCACCGAACTGAACCACAGGACGAATATCTTTATACGCTGCAATAGCACGCTTGGCGAATGCCTTATCAACATCATTCATGTCCTTCGGCTGAATTTCCATTCCCAATCGCCCGGACATTGCCACATCAAAACGGAATTTCAATGGAATACGGCGTCCGGTCTGATGATTCTTGTCCGCACTTACGTGAGATGCCATAGCAATAGCCGGAAAGAAACCGGAAACTCCCCATTGCATATAAATTCTTTGCAAAGCATCCGTATCATCACTCGTCCAGAACTCATCAAAATACGGAAGCAATCCATAATTGACGCGGGCACCGCCACCAGCACATAGCTGCATCACGAGTTCAGGATACTTAGCACGAATACGCTGAAGTACTTTCTGCAAACCCCTATTATACTCAATATAGAGATGTGATTGCTTGTTTTTTGGTAAGTAAGAAGAACCATAATCCAGCAAACTGCAATTATCATCCCATTTCATATAGGAAATTTCCGGATAGTTCGTCATCAAATTATCGACCACTCCAAAAACAAAATCCTGTACTTTCGGATTAGTCAAATCCAGAACTACCTGCGTTTTGCCACGCCCGGTAGATAAAGGACGGTTATCAATTTTCAGAATCCAGTCCGGGTGCTTTTCGAACAGTTCGCTCTTAGTATTCGACATTTCCGGTTCAATCCAGATACCGAATTTTATATGATGCTTCCTGGCAGACGCAAGCAATCCTTCAATACCTTCAGGCAGTTTTTCTTTGCAGACTTCCCAATCACCCAAACTACTGTTTCCACCATTACGGGGATATTTATTTCCAAACCAGCCATCGTCCATGACAAACAACTCTCCACCCATGGCAGAGAAAGCTTCCATCATCTCATCCATCCCTTTTTGGTTCACCTTGAAATAAACACCTTCCCAGCTATTCAACAAGATGTCATGCAGCCTTTCACCCTGATTCATTTTATATTGGCGTGCCCAATGATGAAAAGCACGACTCACCCCACCTTTGCCATTGGTACTATATGTCATGGCAAATTCAGGAGTGACGAATGTTTCTTTCGGTTCCAATATGTATTGTGAACTTTCCTCATTCATACCGACTATTATATTCAGTGCTGTGTTGCGAACATCCAGCTTCAACTTATAATTACCACTCCAAGCCAGAACGCCCCCAAACACTTTTCCTGATTCTTCCTGCGGTCTGCCATCCAATGATAACATAAAAGACGGATTATCAGTTTCCGTATTCGCAAGTCCATCTTTGTTGGCAATCACTTTTTGCCCGTTCGTCAGTTTCTCTTCATCCATCGTATGTTCCGCGCCCCACGAACCATGAAAATGAGTCAGCCAGTTGTCCCCGCGAGACATCGGCAAATAAGCGGAAGAAAACTGAAACAGTGTTACCGGTTTCTTACCTGCATTGCCAATCTCAACCCAAGTGGTAATTATATCCGTTCCTTTATAAGCCTTATAGCATTGTTTCACCCAAACAGGATATATCTTATCTTTCAAAAGCACTTCCAAAATCTCACCATCGTCAATCCCGTATTGCTTTACATTATCTACTCCCAAATCCAATGACATATTGCCGTCGGCATGGGTAATTGCGACCGCCTTTTCGCCTACGGTCTGAAGACCGAATGCTGGATAACTATCCGCTTCGAAAGCCAAACCGGCATCATAAATATTCTGGATCTGAACGGGAGTGATGCTCACTCCATAATATTGCATTTTTGACTTTTCACCCTCATTGGCCGTAATCAACAATGAGGTCCGAGGAGTGGAAATCAAGTAATCTTTTGACAACAATGGAGCTGATATCAACAGCCCCATTGCCATCATTAAACCCATCTTTTTATTCATGGCTTTATTGATTTAATTCATTGTATCGTAAACAATACCTATAGAAAACGTTGTAAACTAACGATCTTTTTACCCTTAAAATTCAACTTTTATTTCACAGACATCCTTACCTGTTTCCAAATGTTGTCTCTGTAACTCTACATCCGGTAACCATACATATTTCTTCTGTGCCGCATCATCTATCACCTCCACTAGGAAACTGAACCAATAAGAGTAAGGAAATAAGTCCTGCGGTTCCTTAGGCGGAATATTGGGGTCAGTCATATCGGGATGATACAGTTTATACAGATTGGTCAGTTCTACTTTTCCTTTTTTATCCGTCTGATAAGTCCTGTACACCTTTGGGTATACATCACGCTTATTATATTTACCACCGGCACGTGTACCATAGAAATTCACAGTATAGTTGGATTTCGCCTTTCCATTCTTTTCTACCTTAATCACCAGTTTACGCGGAAATACCTGATCTGACAAGTCCTTATCAAGCGGCTTCATCTTCGCCGTATAATTGAACAATTCCGAGCAATAATCACTCCATACACGATAGCCCGTCCCCATATTGCATTTAGATGGAGTCAGTTTCTCGTGGCTCACAGGATTGTCTTCTGCGGCAATCATATACTGATATAAATCCGTAGCACCACGCATATGACCATATTCATGTCCTAGATTGCTATACGTTCCCTGATTGGGATAAAGCGCATCCGTAAAGATATTATGAGGTTCGCGAATATAACACATCACTACAGATTGCCCACTCGCTCCACCTCCCCCACAGGAAAGCCCTTCATTCTTTGCACCCAACGCCAAGAACAACACAAAATCATATTTCGACAAATCCAATGGTCCATAAGCCTTATTCTTAAATTCATCATATTTGTTTTTGTCTCCCTGAATGTCGTAGACGTACAATTCTTCAGCAGGAACAAAGCGAAAATAATGATTGAATTTATTAGGACTTTCATTCCAAAAACGCGTAGTATTATGAAACATCTTTTTCAAGTTCTTCTTGAAATCCTCTTCTCCACCATAACGTTCCAGGTCTGTTTTATCAACCCATACCTGGGCACGATATTCTATTGTATCTTTCGCAATCGGAGATTGAGCATGAGCTGCCCCAATCAGGCAGCTACATGCAATCAGTAGATATTTTAAAATATTCATGCTAAACTTATTATAACTGTATTTCAAACACATAAGGTTCTTGCTGCCCGCCATCCAGATATTCAGGAACAATATCCAAATCCGACAACCACACACATTTCGTCTGTCCACCATCCAACTCGACTTCTACTACAAAACAATACCAGCGTGAAAAAGGAAATTCATCAACCGGACTCTTAGGGGGAAGATTCGGAGTATTATTATAATCCGGAATAAACATCCGATATATATCATTAATGGTAAATTCACCGTTTGCATCTGTTTTTTTCTTCATATATGGAGAATTGCCCGGTTCTGCATATATATCCTTAAAAGTGGCACGTGAGCCCCAAAAATTGACTGTGGCACGTTGTACCGGTTTACCATCTTTTGTTACCCTGACCAACATCTGCTTAGGATACGTACTTCGGGTCATATCAGCAGTAATTTGTTTATATTGGGCATTATGGTTAAATATCGCCGAACAATAATCACTCCATTCCTGATAACCCGTCCCCATATTACACTTAGGATAATCATAAGCAACATGACTGACCGGATTGTTTTCAGCCGGAATCATATACTGATATAAATCCTGCGCACCACGAACATGACCATATTCATGACCTAAATCACTGTATGTACCTTTTTCCGGCCATTTCTTTGCAAAAATATCATGCCCTTCCTCAAAATAGGCCTGTACAACTGACTGCTTACTTGCTCCGCCACCGCCACAAGAGAGTCCACCTTTTGTACAACGTAAAGCCAGAAAGAGAACAAAATCATACTTCTCTGTATTCAAAGTACCATAAGCCTTATCTTTATACACATTGTATTCCGCCTGGCTTTTTACACCACTTTTTATATCGTAAATAACCAAATTGTCATCTCCTTCACCCATAGCCCATTCAAAGCGATAATCAAACTTGTTCGTACTTTCATTCCAAAAAGTAGTCGTATTGCGAAACAACGCTTCCAGATTCTGTCGGAACAAACGTTCTCCGCCATATAATTCTTCCATATCGTTTTTCTCTACCCATACTTGTGCACGATAGGTAATCGTTTCTCCTGCCTGCGGTCTATCCGGTTTCTCTTCTGTAATAAGTCCCGGATTCGTTATATCAATTTCGAGATCACACGCAGCCAGTGTGAACAGGCTGCATGCGATTAATGTATATTTTTTTAAATTCTTCATCATAACTCATTTGTTTTTATCATTCAACTGTCGTTCTATCCGAAGCAAAGACTTCATCCAAAGAAACACTCTTTCCGACACCTTGGAAACTTTCATATAAATACAAACGAACATACCGTTTATGTACTACTCCATTGAGTTTACACCAATGAACAATGCCTTCATAATGGTCATTATATGTATTTGTGCTACCTTTCAATTCTGCATCTGTAAAACAGTTTCCAGTCTTCTTTTCAAATGCAGTTTCCCAACCAGCATTTAAGTCATCGCTAACTTCAATAGCTACAGTTTTAGGAGCTTGTTGTGTCCACTGTAATCTTGGCATAAATCCGAAGGAATCATATTGACGAGGATTCTCACCTAAATCAAAAGTCAAAATATAAGGCACAGCAGCATGATCATCATTATTATTTCTTCCCCAAAATTCAACATGCTTCTCATTTGCCTTATCGGGAGTCCAAAGATTGTCGAACAACTTATTAGCCGAACCGTCATTATATTGCGTATTGGTATTCTCACTATGTGCCACTATCTTCCATAACGACTTGCTCAGAACAATCCCATATCCAGCCATTCCTTGTTTCAGAGATACCTTAGTTTCTACGCTTGTCTTCGTATTCTTTACCCCAATTTCTGTCTTACGTTCCGTATTGGTGCTTTCATTTTTTTGAACTTTTGCATAAATCTTGCCTTCTTCCTGACTCAATTCCAACCAAGAAGTATTTCCTTTCAACTCCAAGTCTGTCGGATTTATATTCTCACAAGTAGCTACAAGGAGTTTTTCATTCGCATCCGAAGATATAATGAGCTCACGTTCCTGTTGATAATACTCCTCATTCCAAATAATCTTCTCAACACCAAACTGGATTATCTTTACCGTCTTTTGAGAAGTTACATCTCCAGCAGTAGCTGTAAAATTAACCAATACTTCGCGATATACATTCGCTGTATTTTCTTTGATTGTCAAAGCCAGCGTTTTAACTTCCGAACCCAAAACTGATTCTACCGGAGCTTCCGTAAGTATCACCCAACCAGTCTGTTCTACATCAGGATAGGTTACATCTATCACCGGAGAAGTAGTGCCCTGGTAAGTCAAGATGTTCAGTTCCCGTTCTCCCGCTGCTGTAAAGTCTTTAGGTAGAGTCACATCGAAAGAGCCATCAGCTTTCGTTGTAATAAATACATCCTTCGGAAAACTACTTTCATCAATAGTACCGACAAGCAAGAGTTCATCCACATTTCCTTGAATCACAGTAATTGTTTTTTTTACCGGAATTTCTCCTTTTGTGGAAATCACAACAGAAGCTTTACGGTCTTTCGCTGTTTTATTGTCAGCAATGACCAACGATAATGAAGCAGAGCCCTCACCACCTTCTGCCGAAGGAGTGATCCATTTTTCTTCTTCAGTCGTCATATAGTTGACTGCAACTTCCCATGCCTTATCAGTCTGAATTTCCAGTTTTACAGTTCCTTTATATTCAGTTGGCAAAGTCACTTTCCAGTGTCCGTCTCCAGCTTCCTCCAAAGTTTCATTGCATGATACGGTCAACGCATCAGGTGTCCAGTCCACCTCTTTCTCATCATTACAAGCCTGCAAACAGAGCAGACACGATAGTAGTAAAAATATGTTCCTCATAAATATATTGTTTTTACTATTTCTATATTCCATTATTTTTTAGAGACAAATATTTCATCGAAGCAGTGTGTACTATACCATGAATCCCACATAGACAATCGTATATACCGATGATGCATATTTTCACCCAAATCATGCCATTTTACAAACTGTTTATCAGCGTACCAATCATTCCAGTTACCACCATCGTGAGCATCCAATTCCGTTTTCGTGAATGCGTCCCTTTTAGCACTGCCAACAAGAATCCAATTTGTAATATCTTCACTACGTGTCAACACCTCGTCACTAACTTCGATCTTCAGGTATTTAGGTGAATTTCCTACCCATTGGAGTCTCGGTATCAATCCGATCGAATTATATTCATGAGGATTCTCACCTAAATCAAATACGATCTGTACCGGATTCTCTTCCGACCCTTTATCACTTATCTCGATGTATGACAAAGTGCTTCCGGAACCTACCTCCGCCTTACTTGTCGGCCAGAAATTATCAAATAGTCTGCCTAATACAGATTCTTTTCCGGAGACATGTTCACTATAGCCTACCACACTCCACAAAGATTTATTCAGAGTAATGCCGTATCCCTTCATTCCTTGTCTCACAACAATCTCTTTTTCAAGCCAGGTTTCATTGTCTACGAGTGTAATCGTTGCAACACGTTCCTTCCATGTCGAAGTATTTGCACTGCTCACAGTAATCTGAAGTTTACCGCTTGCCTCATTCACCTGCAGCCAAGTGGGTTCATCACCATATTTATCTGCTACGGAATAAGATAAATCGCTGATCTGACTTACATCAGCAATTACTTCGCGGGATGGTGTATTATCCGAAGAAAGAATAATATCACTTCCTTGCACATAAGTTCCTTCCAATTCAACCTTTGAATCCAGTGAACCTTTGACAACCGTCAATTTTATCCAATTCTCTTCCGCGTCAGAACCAACTTTATCATTCGTTGTTCCCACACGTACCGGAAGTATCCATTTTCCGTCCTGCATTTCCGACGGTTTCAGGGTCAGATAATTCTCTGCATATTTCTCGCCAACCGGAATCTTCACGCTCTGTGCATATTCAAAACCAGCAGTCAGCAAATGAGATTTCTCTTCTTCTGTCAACAGATTATCCGCTTCTTTATCATAACCATAGGTAACAACCAGCTCTTCCGTCGTATTGATATCCAATTTAGCTGTAATATCTATCTGACGCTCTGTTGTCGCTTTAGATAAATCCATAAAGACTTCTCCTCTTTGTTCTCCTGCGGCACCGTCAATCACCAGTACCGGCTTTCTGATATCCAAAAGCAGAATAAAGTGAGATTTATCTACATAAACATCCTCTTCTGGCGTACGGCTATTGACAGACAAAGGAATATAATAAATACCATAACCTTTATCCTGAAGAAGCTGTTCTATCTTCAGACTCAATGGCACAGCTGCCTCATCCGCTCCGGCTTCGATAACGAAATCACGTTCGAGCGAGTAATACTTTTCATCCAACATCTCGTAATCAGTGCCGTTCTCTGTATTATACTGAACCAGATAATTATAATCCAGCTCTACCCTTCCGGCAAATCTATTCTGATAGTAACCCGCCTTATGAATCCAAACGTTGTATACATAATCATTGGCATTCATCACGTAAAGGGTTTCTTTCTGTAAATCACTCTTAGGGAAATATGCAGTATCTCCCATCATGTAATCAGTTCTAGTATCGGTACAAGAAGTCCCCAATAAAAGAGCCGCAAATAAAAAACTTATATATTTCTTCATTGTTACCATCTTTTTTACCATTTATAGTTTTGTACTAAATCTTGGTTTTTATTAATCGCACTTTGCGGGATAGGGAACAGATAGAAACTCGGTGTAAACACACGTTTCTCTACCACTGTACGCTGGAAGAAATCCACCGGATATTCTTCTTTGCCGGGAGTACCCTTAGCCTGGATATTCATACCGTGAATATTTCCTTTTTCTGTAGCTTCCGCAGTCAGCCAGCGACGACAGTCATAGAAGTTGATGCCCTCGAAAGCCAGTTCTACGCGACGTTCGCGATGAATCAAGTCTCTCAACTTATCCTGATCGTTCATAGCTTCAGGATATGCATCTTCGATATCATTCAATCCGGCACGGTTACGAATCGCATTCCAGAAAGTAAACAAGTTCGGATCTTTCAAATCACCTACCTCGATAGTAGCCTCCACATAGTTCAGCAGGATTTCAGCGTAACGCATATAAGGTAATTCACGTTTTACGTTCTTCGTTGGGCTGGCTTCATATTCCGGCATAGCCAGTTTTGCCAGGTTATATCCTGTTGTAAAGTGGTTATGAGAAGCATCCGGACCATTATTTCCATTCTTATACATCTCCAGGAAAATTCTCTCACCTGCTTTCTTTGGAATAAACCAGGACATACCGCCATACACTATCGACACATAGAAACGAGGTTCACGACCCACAAACATATTATAAGTCTTTCTCTCCTTACCTTCACATGGATTTGTAAATTGAGAATATCCAGCTTCTTTGTATCCAGCCTCCGGATCTATAACCGGCGTGGTGCGATCTTCATTCGTGTATCCGGTAATTGGGAAACGACCGGTTTCAGCCATCGCATATGCATCGACAATCTCTTGGGTAGGATTATAGCCTCCTCCCCAGCCACCATTACTGTTAGGAGCAAGACGCTTATCAATACCGCCACCATCTTCGAGGTAAGAGAAAATCATTTCTTTATTCTGTGAAGTGGTAAATACAGATTTATAAGAGGTATAAGGGTCTATTTTACCCATATTAGCTCCACTTTCATAATTCACTTTGACCAATTCATAATTACCATCCTTTATAAGGCTCAGAGCAGCCTGGCGAGCCAATTCCCATTTATTCTTGTCATACGTTGTCGGGAATAACGGAGTTCCGTCCGCATTGCGGATATTATTATATTTCGGATTACCATTGAATTGTGGACTGGCTGATTGCAACAGAATGCGTGCCAGATAAGCCTTAGCAATTCCCCGGTTCATTCGAGCATAAGTCTCACCCTCTGACTTTAAAGGTAAAGGAGAATTTTCTATCAAATCCGTAAACTCTTCTGTAATCCATTGCACACATTCATCCCAAGTATTACGTTCACGAAACATATCCGTACCGGAGAAATCCGGTTGTTCGTCCTTCAATAAAATGACCGGACCGTACATACGCATCAATTGTGCATAATAATAAGCACGCACACAGCGCACTTCAGCTTTCCACTGCTCACGAGTATCATAAGTCAGGCGAGGATCCGGACACTTATCTACATTCTGCAGGAAATAAGTTGCTTCACGAATGGCTTTGTAGAAAGTATACCATCTATCATACTGTGCAGACGAAGCACTCCACACTCCCATATCAAAAGTATGCGTATTTGTATAAGCCACATCCACATCACTAGTACTATATGTATCCGGCATATCAAAAGGATAAGTGCCACGAATATAAGAATATACTCCAAACATTGCGTTCTGTGTAGACGAGTAAGTCTCATAAATCTGTTCCGGAGAGCGCAAATCCTCGGGAGACGTATCCAAAAACGAATCACAAGATGACATAGTCAAGACTGCGGTAGCCAAAAGCATAATACGTTTCATATATTTGGATTTCATAATAAACATGTCTTTTAGTATTAGAAATTAATATTTAAACCTACATTAAATACACGTGTCGGCGGATACTTTCTTCCGTCACCGGAACCCAGATCCGGGTCGAACAGATGCACATCCGGTGCCCAAGTCAACAAGTTTACTCCTGATACATACAGGCGTAAATTCTGTATAGCCATCTTTTCCATCCATCTCTTCGGGAAGGTATAGCCTATCTCCGCATTCTTCAGACGAAGGAAAGCGGCATTACGTACCCAGAATGATGATTTCTTCGTATTGTTATTATCCAAAGCGTCACTCGGACGGATCGTGCGCGGATAACGCGCATTCGGGTCAGGATTGTCCACCGTCCAGCGGTTTTCCATCACTCCTCTCAAGAATCCGTCATTATTCTTATAACCGGAAGAGAAGGGTACAATAGTAGAACCTTCTTCAAACAGTGACACACGGGCTGTACCCTGAAAGAAGATAGAAACATCAAAACCCTTCCATTCGATAGCACCACCAAAGCCATAAGTAATCTCCGGAATATCACAGAATCCGATAGGCATTTTGTCATAATCATCAATAACACCATCACCATTCAGATCGCGATATTTAATATCACCCGGACGCAAACGACTATGATTACCTTCACTGAACTGTATCGGACTGCGATCGATTTCTTCCTGTGATTCGAACAATCCAACGGCCTCCCATCCGAATTTCTGATAAATTTTCTGTCCTACGGAATTCATCCAAGGATACTTGTTCAACGCATCTCCATTGCGAAGAATTTCATTATTTGCATAAGTAAACGTACCACGTCCGGTTATATTCACCTGACCGATTCTATCACGATACTCTAACGAACCATCAAATCCCCAGCTTTTCATCTTACCTACATTCACCATCGGTACGGTAGTCATACCGACATAAGCCGGGATATTATTATTGCGTACAAAGATATGATCGCGTACATCATGATACCAGTCACCCTGAATTTCCAGTTTATTGAACAAGCCTAGTTCAAAACCATAGTTCTGTTTGGTTGAGACTTCCCAACCTACATTTGGGTTGGCTACTTCATTAACACGCTCACCACTTGTCTTCGAATAATTGCCATATACATAATCATTAGTAGTAGATACAGTTCCTAAATAGATGAAACGAACATCTCCACCAATCTGGTCGTTACCTACTTGTCCGACAGATGCTTTCAATTTCAACTTTGAAACGACGTCTGTCAATGGCGAGAAGAACTTTTCATTGGATATATACCATCCGACAGCTACCGCCGGGAAAAAACCGACACGATGACCGGCTGCAAAGTTCTCGGAACCATTGTAACCGAAGTTTCCTTCAATAAAATAGCGACTATCGTAATCATAAGTCAGACGTCCGGCTATACCCTGATTTTTATAAGGCAATGACTTGATAGATGATATATTATCCTTATAATCCTTATTCCGGTAGGTTTCATTCTTAACACGTTGATTATACAGGAACAAAGCACCCACACGATGTTTTCCAAATAAGCGATTATACGTAATAGAAGCCTCCAGATAAGTAGCATTATTACCACCTGACTTATTACCAAACCATGGACCTCCTTTGGCACTTTCCGGTTCAGAGTTGAATACCAGATCGCCATTTGCGTCACGACGTACAGCATGCCAAATTTCATCCTGCTGTGTATATTTATTGCCATGCCATGCCTGCGTATCGAATGCAAACTTAACATTGGCTTTCAATCCTTCAGTAATAAAAGAAAAGTCCTGGTCCAGACTGACCATTGAGTTGAGTGTACTTTGCCAGTCTTCTACATACCCTGCTCTGGTTACCTGCCAATAAGGATTGGTAACCCCTTTCTCTCCACCCCAGTAACCGTTGGAGTATTGAATAGGAAAAGCATTAGGATTCAGAATGAAAGCACTTTTCCAAACACCATCCGAGTCGGCAGCATCTCTCCTTTTTGTGAGAAATCCTCCTAAAGTCAATGAAAGAACAGTAGTGGGATGTAGGTTTATATCCACATTCGAACGGAAATTATAGCGCTGATAATCAGGATTACCATTATAGGAGTTTCCCTTTCCGGTCATAAACAGGCCATCTTCATGATAATAGCCGGCAGAAATAAAGTAGCGTGCAATTTCACCACCACCACTCACATTGGCAGTGACACGTTGATTGAACGTATGTTTCTTGAAAACAGACTTCAGCCAGTTCACATTCGGATACAAGTCTCCGTCTGTATGATTTCTATATTTTTCAATATCACTTTGGCTATAAGTTCCCGGCACAGCCTCATTATACATATTGGCAAAATCCACAGCATCCGCCATTTCAGGAATTTTGGTAGGAGCTACCATACCCGCTTCCATTTTGATGGAGATTTTCGGCTTACCTTCAGAACCACGTTTTGTTTTAATCAATACAACACCATTTGCACCGCGTACACCGTAAAGAGCAGTAGCAGTAGCATCTTTCAATAAAGAAAAACTTTCAATTTCTTCCGGATCAAGCAGGTCGAGCGAGCGCTCTACACCGTCAACAAGAATCAGAGGTGTCTTATTCGCACCAAAAGTAGAAATACCACGAATCCAAAATTCTGCCGAGCTACCCGGAGAACCATCACGCTGAATAGAAACAACGCCTCCTAACTGACCAGCCAGATTGGTAGATATAGAAGCACTGGGAACTTTCAGATTACTAACACTCAATGTACTGATAGAACCAATCACACTTTCTTTACGTTGCGTACCGTAACCTACTACCTGCACTTCTTCAAGCACTGTATCATCGGTACTCATTTCAATAAGCAAATTATTTGCCGAAGGGGATATCTCCTTTTCTATATTAGCATATCCCAAATAGCTGATTACCAATGTTACGGTCTTACCCCCCGGAACGTTGATATTGAAATTACCATCCATATCCGTAGTACCTCCGATACTAGTATCTTTCAACCACACACTAGCACCGATAAGAGTCTCCTTCGTATTCTTATCTATAATCTTACCTGTTAATTTTCTAGTAGCAGCCTTCTTCCCTTCCTGGAATACTTCAGTCACTGCACCTGACGCATACGTCGAAGCAAAAGGTGCCGCAAAAAAATAAATGATGATAAGAGCACTAACCAATCGTCGTAATGAGAAATCTAACTTACGTGCAATTTCATTCATAATACATGATTTAATGTTATTAATTTAAGTTTGAGATGTTTTAGATTGTTGCAACCAAATTCTAAAGTAACGTTCACAAAGATAAACGAGAAAATAAATTTTCCAGGCGAATCCCGTACAAAAGAACAAGAATATCGTAAAGCTATACTTTTTTTTCGCACGCATACAGCCTCCTCACCAATTATTATCCAAGCCTTGAACTATTTTATCCAAACTCCATATTTAAGTGCTTCTATTATCAATAAGTGCCTTACCCCAATTAGCATCCCAATGGAATTAAACTAATTGAAGTAAGGCATCTTACACTAAGCGACTGCTTACTGCAGGATTTATAAACCCCAGATATCTTCTATCGACGAACCCGCTATTTATCTTTCATTTTAGCAAAGAGAACCACATTATTTCCCCCTTCATCCAATGATTTCACTAATGTTTGGATACGTTTCCGCACATCGTTCGGAAGATCTTTCCGGGCCAATTCTTTTTCCAATGTTTCTTTTAATTGGGCAGGTTCCATATTGTTAATATAATAGCCATTGGCAAACGAGGGCCATATCTGCATCTTCTTCGTTCCCAGGAAATCATTATATAAGCGGAAATAGTTGCCGTGCAGGGTTTGTTTGTCAACGATATATTTGGCAGGTCTACTTCCACTCCAGGTATTTGCTGACACTTGTACCGGAACAGAAACATCGCCAACGAAGTGACGTGGATATTCAGTATAGCCATGCCATGGGATTTCTTCCTTGTTCGGATAACTCACTGTGAACCGGGCTTCAAGCCTGTTTTGTTGTGAATTATAATGATCAAACTATCTACCCGCGGAGAAGGCACGATAGTCATCAGCATAACGCTGTAATCGGAAGTATTCTTATCCATAAAAACTTCATTACTGAAATCACGGAACCATCAGATGTAGGGCAGGAATAAAATTTTTGCGTTTACCTTCAAAGTCCTGTGTCCATACTACAGCCGGAGTACCTTGGAAAGGTAGCGTCGTCACCGTTACTTCCGACTTCTTTGTGTCGACTTTGAATTGTCCTTTAGGGACACGCAAACACAAAGGGATGGAAGGTTGAGGGTTTCCTTTCAAGTCGAATACCAATAGCTTATTACTCTGCCAGGGTAAGATATAGATACGGTCATGCGCTTCATCCAATTGCTCGGCATAGGTATTGGCATACTCGTTCGGACCTTCTCCATAAGCTCCAATAGTAGTAACAAATTTGCCGTCACGAGTAAACAGTTTATATGGAGTCTGCTTTTTATTACTCACCAAGATATAATTATCACTCACTGTGGTACGGACCCATCCCCCTATCAACGCCTCATCCCGATTGTCCAGTTTCACAATTTGAAGCTCTTCGGTCAAATAACTGAGTGGAATATCCACGGTGTCTTTCAATGCTTTCAAGTCACAGGAAATCAGTGTTCCGGTAGGTGTTGAGATTCGCTTACCTACAACTGGCGACAAAGCCAAAGGATCTTTTGTTACCTCACTGTTGAAGATAAAAGCAACCAGCGCGAACAGCCCCAAAGTACACAAACTCAAAATCATAATTTTCTTTTTCATACGAACATGTATTTAGTTAGTTTCAAATGAATATTGGGACAAAAGTAGATGGAAAGCAATAAGGCAACAAAAAAAGCAGCGGACAAAAAAGATGACGCCAGACGAATACATATCATTGATTATCAATGAAATAAGCATCTATCGCATTCTTTAAGAGGCGGACAAATACATTGAATCCCCAAAAATCAACAGCTAAAACGCCTTAAGAAAACTGTCTAAACTTACATTTTCATCCGTAATACCCAGCCTGTCTGTTTTAATACGGTATTTCCGTTTGGTAATAGCTGCTTTACTGACACAATAAATATCTGAAAGGTCTTGTATGTTAACATTAATCTTGACGAGACAACAGAAACCAATATCCTTATTGTTCAATAACGGATAAATTTGTTCCAGTCTTGTCGCAAAATGGTCGAAAGCTTCGTTGACAACAGAAATCACCTCTACCCACTCCGCATCCGTCACTACAATTTTACGACTGGAAGCCACTTCATCCTGACTTTCATCATTATGGAGCGAAGGTAACTTCCGAAAAAAGGCTATCCGCCTGAAAAGGGTCTCACGCAATTCTGCTTCTTTATTTTGCAAACGGATTTCTTGCTCCCGTAGTCCGCTGAGCTCCGCCTCTTTGTGTAGCAAAAGATTTTCCCGTTGCAGCCGTTTCTTCTTCTCCTTCTGATAAAAGAAAAACACTATAAAACCGACACTAAGCAAAGCTGTTACAATGCCCAGCATCCATAGTTCTTTTCCGCGTTGTTTCAAATGCAACTGAAAAAGTTCGTTTTTTAATTTAAGCTCATTATATTCTCTTCTTTGTATTTCCGTCTTGGTACTAGTCAGTATATCGTCCTTAATCTTATTCTCCTTTTGTTTGATATAGAAAGCCTGTTCCGGATATTCTTTTTCATTGATTAAGTCAAATAAGAGGGCATTGGCTTCCACGGCAATAAAATCCGAAGAAGAGGTCGCGGCCTGTTGATAGTAATACTTGGCAGAGTCCGTCTGATTCAATGCCTCATAAGATTTGCCACGAAGAAGAAAATAGTGAGGTATGACATGACGGCTATGCCGTTGAGCCGATAATTGACGGAGATACAATAGTGATGTTTGGAAGTCTTTTGCCTCCAAACTGGTAGTCAATAAGTTCTCCAGTACATGATAATTTAAATATTGGTAATTGGGAGAATCTGCAAACTCTCCCATTAATTGTAGAGACTCTTGTGTATATCTGTCATAGCCCTGTACTTTTTTCAGAAGATTCAAGTAAAGTCTACTTGCTGAAAAATAGGCAAGAGTATCTTTGTTTTTACGAGTTAACCACCGACTACTGTCTGCCATATTCAATGCCTGCCCATAATTCTGATTTCTTGAATAGACTACTCTTTTAAGGCCATACAATTGTGTTCTTAATGTATCATTCAGCAGTTGTTGTCGTAGAAGATTATCCGAAATCAGCAATGTAGAATCAGGCTGGTTACTATATAAATAGGAAGCACTTTGGGCTATACGCGTTTGAAGACATTGAGATAACTGCCCATTTTGCATATAGCGATGGATGGCAGTCTGCAATAACGATTCTACTGGTTTCCCGGTTTTCCACAAAGTTGCTTTATAGGATAAAAAGTAATAATCTCCCTGCTCTTTAGAAGATAAATTCTCCGGTTTATCTATTTGCTGAAGATAAAAGAAAATACTATCGACAGAAACATTTTCCATCTGCATAGCCTTTTTCAAAACTGAAGACGGGGAAGAGTGGCAGGCGGTCAATGTGATAACCCATCCAACAAGTAGAAGTATAGTACGATAATTCATAGTTGCTTAATTTTGACTCACCAGGATTATGTAAGTTTACGCCCCTTTTATATATACTACCGAACGTCCGTATCCATACTTTTTCAATATCCCTTGCTCGATAAAAGAGTTGATATCCTGCAATGCCTGCGTTTTTGTCTTTCCGACAAGCTGTGCATAATCCCGCCGATTGATACACGGATGTTCTTCTAAAAACTTTGTCAAACGTTGCAGGCACTTCTTTTCAGACAACGGATTCTTTACACGAAACGGCGAATGATAAAGTTGTAACTTGAGTTCACTCTCAATATCCTTTTTAAACTGCCGGTTGACACGGAAATTAACATCTTTCAGAGATACGGACGGTGAACGCAATTCTTTTGATTCCATTACTTTCTTGTCAACACTCAATGAAAGAGTGAAATAACCAATATCTCCCAGCTCTACAGAAAACCCTTTTAAGAGTAAATGCCGCAGTTCTTTTGATATAGCTTCTATAATGCCCACCACTTGCGCATGAGGCATATGCTGAAACGCAGTCACCTGTTCCACAAACTCTTCAGCCGTATAACTGCCCTTCAAGACGACCCGTGCATGTAAAGGCTGTTCTTCCCCGCTTTTAGCAAGATCGGGAGTTTCATAAAGGTCATAATTTACACTCATTATTTATTAGCTTTTCATTAGGAAGGATTGATAACCTCTCTCCCATAAATTAATTTTCTAAAACACATTCCAGTTTCCGATTGACTTAAGTCAATCGATAGTTTAACTTAAGTCATTCTTTCGTTCAACTTAAGTAAAACGAAAAACAGAGTACTAATGAAACAAATGTACGTAGAATAAACGTATACTAATCTATATAAAGTGAGATTTTATTTTCTGAATCTCATTTGTCCTTAGTTATTTGCCAATGCTCTTTTCATCTTTAACTCTCATCCAACAACGGACCTTTGACTGTTCTCCAACCTTATATTTACTAAACAAAGGATTTTCACTGCTTTTCATTTATTGTTTAAATACTTTATAGCAGCTTCCAAAACTTCATCACGTCCTTTACATATGCCTTGAATTGTGTTTTTAACTTCAATATCAGGAAGAATGCCGATTTGCTGGGTTTCCGACTTATCAGGATAGTAAACTCCAAGTCCTGTAAATGTTGCTCTGAAGTTACCAGGCAAAATGATTGATGAACAATTGCCATCAGCCCCGGCAGTTGTACTTCCCATAACAACAGTATTGGGAGTACATCTATATTTCATAGTCATAAATTCTGCATGGCTTTGTGTTACCTCATTTACTAGGATAACTTTTTTACCTTGATAATAATCTTCATTCTCTTTTCCAGCTTTTATTATAGGACCGAAGGTAAACAATCCTGGCTGCAAAAGACTTCCGTGAGTAAATATCGAGAAGTTTGTAGAAGATGGATACAGAGTATTATACTCCCAATATCCTTCAATTTTCTTCATTACAGGATATGCTCTCAAATCAATAATCATCTTTTTTGCTTTTATCTCTTGGGGAACTTTTCCACCAATGTTACTCCCCAAATATAAATACAAAATATCAGAAGGGAGAACTGTAACAAGTGGATGAGGCTTTTCGAAGATAGTAGATTCACGCATTCTATTCGGTAAACATTTGATTCTTGATTTTTCTACAACACCATTCCTTTCATAGTCTACATACAATAGTGTATCATTGGACCATAAAAGTTCATCAACAGCTATCCTTCTCAACAAAGAAGCTTCGTTAGAAGCTGATATGTATGGCGTGATACGTTTTATGATGGAATCTACCGCTTCACTGTTGATACGTAGAATCACATCTCCCGGCTGCAAAATTTGCTTCTCCTCCTTGAACTCGGATTTTAATTCATAATATTCTGTTACTACAGCTTTGCCTTCAATGAAACGTATCACAACGGGTACTAAATATTTTTTTGTTGGTCCGCCATAAATACCGGCATGAGTATCATGGATTTCTGCAATAAATCTTTTTAAAGCACTCTCGTAATCCATTCTGCTGGTAATTTCCAGAAATAAAGGTATATGATTCAATAATATCTCATTCCAATTGTCCTTAAGAAGATATTTGTAAGGAAAATAATATTGAATTGCATTCCATAACCGGAATAAAGATAAGAGCTGATAGTCAATATTCGGAAAAGTACATTTAGAATATCTTTCTTCGTGCTCAAATACTGCATTTCCCATATTTATCACCCCTAAATTCACATAATAACTTGCCGTATCCCTTTCTGCATCCCTAATTTCTTTTAACCTATCTGACAGTATCGTTCCCAAGTTACTTTTATCTTCTATCCAAATCAGGAAGTAATTTTATCGAATCCGACGCACACAGACTATAGATCCCATTCTTCTTTTTAAAATCAAATTGATCTATCCATTTTACTAAAACCTCATTCCGCTTTTCTTTTGAGGGAAGAGATACTAAAGAAGGCATTATACAAAGCAGTTCACGATCCCAATCATATTCTCCGGCACGTACCGATGGGTGATAGTATTTCATAAATCCCCAAACCTTACACAACAAAGCCAGATTCTCTACATCTGCATGGGTATATTCCCCTCCAGGCATTTCGGGCGACATATTATTATCCTTATGTAAAGAAATACAAGAACAACAACACCATACAAATGACACGATCAACAAGAATCTGGACATAGTACTAAATTTTAATTAGTTAAGCATTAACGATAGCTGCAAATGTAACCGAAGTTTTATTAGAACACAAACAATATTGTACAGAAAAACAACAATGTTATTAAGCTATACTCATTTAAGGATAGCCACAGACTAATCCGTATGCATTTTCACCAATAATTATCCAAGATTTGAACGATTTTTTTGTTCACTTTCAAAAGTTTTATTCCACACCTAAAAAGACAGCCTATCATTTGCTTTTGCTACTAATTCTTCCTAATATTGTCCTATACTAATGAAAACTAATACACATAAAATGAATCCCCCATGAAAAAAATCGTTCTTTTGATAACCATACAAATCCTGTGCATGCATTCATTCGTCGTGAATGCGCAGCGTATATTTTCCACCTCCTATACAATGGATGATGGACTGGCAGCCAACAGAGTATACAGCATTTTGCAAGATTCATGCGGATTCATGTGGTTCGGTACCGATGATGGATTAAGCAGATTCGACGGTATTGCATTCAAGAACTACTATCTATCAGAATATATCAACGCAACAACCAGCAACAGCGTCAAGAAAATATTTATCGACCGCAGGGGCAGAATGTGGATAGGATTGGATACCGGAATTGTCATTTACGACTCGAAAACAGACACTTTCCAACCTTTCCATGCCAAAACTGAAACTGGAGAAATGATACAAACCTACGTCACCGATATGATAGAAGACAGTGACGGAGAAGTATGGATTGCAACGAGTGGAGAAGGGCTTTACCGTTTTTCTCCATCTGATAAAGTCAGGCTTAGAGTATACCGGAATATTCCCGGAAAGATTAATAGCATCTCCCAAAACATTATCATGACATTGCAGCAAGACAGTAAACAAAACATTTGGATAGGAACCTATTCGGAAGGATTATGCTGCTTTGATAAACAGAAAAACACGTTCGTCACTTACAAAAAGAGCAATCACCCTAATAGTTTATCAGATAATTCCATTCAGAAAGTGTTTGAAGACTCACACGGCAATTTATGGATAGGAACTTTTCAGAACGGGCTCGACCTGTTCAATCCAGTGACTAAAACTTTCACCAACTACCGGGACAGAAGTCCAAACAACCTATTATATCATATCCACGACATTAAAGAATACAGACCTGGCGAGTTGTTCATTTCATCCGACAACGGTATGGGAATTTTTAAAGCAGACAAAGGAGAAATTATACAATCCGACAATCCGAATCTGAAAATAAGAACCGGAGCCAATAAGTTTATATATACCATCTATATGGATAAGGAAGAAAGCCTCTGGCTGGGCTCCTATTTCGATGGAATCAAATTCTATTCGGCATTTCAGAATAATTTCAAATATTATAGCTGTTCATCATCGTCCACGCCACAATCAGGAAAAGTAATCAATGTTATCAAAGAAGACAAAGATGATAAATACTGGATAGGTACGGATGACAATGGCATTTTCCGATTTGATGCCAAAACTCAAGAAATTACCCCTTTCCGGGATGCAGCTAGTATAGGCACAACTTACTATTGTATACACGATCTGCTGGTAGACGGAGATAAACTATATGCCGCCACTTATGGAAGAGGTTTGGAGGTGATTAATTTAAAAACAGGAAAAGTGGAAAGTTTTCTCAATAATCCGGAAGATTCAACATCTATCCCCTCCTCACGGGTATTCACTCTATATAAAGCCAGTAATGGATGTATTTACGTGGGCACTTCTGCAGGATTCTGTTACTATAACCCCGAAAAAAACAATTTCATCAGAATCGGTTCTTTTACAGGCAAAATATCGGATATCATTGAAGATTACTTCGGAAGAATATGGATAGGAACAAGCATCAGTGGATTATATTCATACAATGTCAGAACCCAAAAGATAACATCTTATCAACGTTCGGACCATCCGAATTCACTAACAAAGAATGTAATCACCACATTAGCTATCGACAGCAAAAAACAGCTATGGGTGGGAACGTATGGCCAAGGGCTTTGCAGATATAATGATGAAACGGACGATTTCACCAGATATGATCACCTGAAATTGCCAAATAAAATCATCAATTCAATTATCCCCAAAGGAGACTTACTATGGATAAGTACCAATAAAGGGCTTGTTGTATACAACCCGGACACGAAACATATAAAAACCTATTCGAAATCAAACGGACTATACAATGAACAATTCACACCCTGCTCCGGCTTTGAATCTTCTGACGGTAGACTATTTCTGGGTTCGACAGACGGTTTCTGCTATTTCTTTCCGCAAGACTTGAGAGAAAATACATACAATCCACCTGTCATCCTCACTAATATGACCATTTTCGGAAAAGACATACAGGCTGACACGCCCAATTCACCTATTCACCAGTCCATAGGATATACAGATGAGATTGTGTTGAAATATAACCAGTCCATGATCGGATTCGATTTTGCCGCACTAAGTTACATTGCTCCCAAAGAGAATGATTATCAATATATGCTGGAAGGTCTGGACAGCGAATGGCAGTTCACTAAAGGAAGTAACAACCATCTTTCCTATGCAAACTTACCCGTCGGTGAATATGTATTAAGGATCAAGGGAACGAACAGTGATAAACTATGGAGCAGCAATGAAGTACAGCTAAAAATCAAGGTGCTGCCTCCATTCTTCCGGTCGCAACTGGCTTATCTGATCTATGCCCTCGTCCTGTTGATTGCGATTATGTTAACCGTATGGTATTACGTAAAACGCACGGAGAAACGTCAGAAAGAACGTATCAAGAGGCTGAACGATGAAAAAGAAAAAGAGCTCTATAACTCCAAAATAGATTTCTTCACTAACATTGCTCATGAGATTCGAACTCCATTGAGCCTTATTATCGGCCCATTGGAATACCTGATGAAAACTTCAAGTATCAACAATGTGTATGGGGAATACCTAAGTATTATTGAACAGAATTACAAACGCTTGTATGCGCTTGTCACCCAATTGCTGGATTTCCGCAAAGTAGATACGGGATCTTATAAACTATCGTATGACTGTTACCGGATTAAAGAAATAATCTGCAAAGTAAGCTGCATTTTTGAATTATCTGCCAGACAAAAGAAAGTGGCGATTGACACTTCCTCTATCCCGGAAGAACTGAGCATTGTCATAGATGAAGAAGCTTTTACCAAGATTATCAGCAATCTACTAAGTAATGCCTTGAAATATGCCAAAAGCACGATTCGTATTACGACTATAGAAAAGGATTCCGAGATAGTAGTCACCGTGACCGATGACGGTATAGGCATCACCGATCAAGAAAAGACTAAAATATTCGACGCATTCTATCAGGTTAAGAACAACAGTGAAATAAATAAACTGGGCATTGGTATCGGGCTTCACATGACACGCTCACTCGTCCAATTGATGAACGGAAAGATCGAAGTCAGCGATAGGGAAGGCGGTGAAAACGGTGTTTCTATTTCTGTATATTTCCCCAAACAAGCGGCCATCACTGCTTTGCCACAAGTGGCCAAACGAGTGGAAGATACGATTATTCCAGAAAACAGCATAGAAGAAAATGAACTGGAAAGCACTCTTCCCGGTGAACCGTTGAAAAAACAATATGCCATTATGGTTGTGGACGACAACCCGGAGATTCTGGATTTCCTTTCCAAAATTCTGTCCGAGGAATATTTCGTCATTTCGGCTTCAAGTGGAGAGGAAGCGTTGCAAATTCTTGAAAAGAACAACATCGATCTCATCATCAGTGATGTGATGATGGAGGAAATGGACGGGTTCGAACTCTGTGGGAAAATTAAAAGTAACATCAATATTTCCCATGTTCCTGTCATTCTGCTGACAGCCAAAACGGATACGGAAAGTAAAATCAAAGGACTGGAAGCCGGTGCGGATGCATATATAGAGAAACCATTCTCACCTTTCCACCTGAAAGCACAATTGCTGAACTTACTCAAGAAAAGGGAAAGTCAGCAGAAAACGTATGCCTCTACTCCGTTGTCCGATCTGCACTCCGCTGTCCACAATAAACTGGATGAAGAATTTATGAATAAATGTACCGAAATCATCCAGAATAATATTGAGGACTCCGAATTTTCGGTAAATACACTGGCACAGGAACTGGGAATGAGCCGTACCTCTGTATTTACCAAAATCAAAGGCATTATTGGCATGACTCCCAATGATTTCATCAAGGTCACTCGATTAAAGAAAGCCTGCAAAATGATGGTGGAGGGAGAATATAGGGTTACCGAAATAGGATTCCTCGTCGGGTTCAGTTCTTCTTCCTACTTTGCCAAATGTTTTCAGAAACAATTTGGAATGTTACCGACAGAGTTTCTCAAAAAAATAAAGGAAGACCCCTCATCCGCAACAAAATAAGCCGGCAAGCATCCTCCCTTTAAGCTAAATCTTAAGATTTACAGATGTAAAAGTTAACATCAACATTGGTAAATCTTAAGATTTTATTAAATTCTCCTTATAATATAAGGTAAGGAGAATCTTTTTTTTTACTTTTGTCCCCGAATATTGTGGTACAAGCCATTATAAAAGAAAGAATTATGCAGAAAAACCTTGTCATTGTCGAGTCTCCGGCAAAAGCAAAAACGATTGAAAAGTTTCTTGGGAAAGATTTCAAAGTCCTTTCTAGTTACGGACACATACGCGATCTGAAGAAAAAAGAATTCAGCATCGACGTAGAGAAGAATTTTACACCCAGCTACGAAATCCCGGCAGACAAAAAGGCTCTGGTTAACACACTGAAGACAGAAGCTAAAGACGCAGAAACCGTATGGCTCGCATCCGATGAGGACCGCGAAGGAGAAGCGATAGCCTGGCATCTGTATGAGGTCTTAAAACTAAAACCGGAAAACACAAAACGAATCGTATTTCATGAAATTACGAAAAGCGCTATTTTAAAAGCAATTGAACAACCACGCGACATTGACCTCAACCTCGTAAATGCACAGCAAGCACGACGGATTCTGGATCGTATCGTAGGTTTCGAACTCTCTCCCGTGCTTTGGAGAAAAGTGAAACCGGCACTTTCTGCCGGACGTGTTCAGTCAGTTGCTGTCCGCCTGATCGTTGAACGTGAACGTGAAATACATGCTTTCCAAACGGAAGCTGCTTATCGCATCACTGCCGTATTCCTCGTCCCGGACACGGATGGAAAACTGGTAGAAATGAAAGCTGAACTGGCTCGCCGCATTAAAACAAAAGAAGAAGCAAAAGCCTTCCTCAACGCATGTCAGGGAGCAAGCTTTGCTATCGACGATATTACTACCCGCCCGGTCAAGAAAACGCCTCCTGCTCCGTTCACAACATCTACATTGCAACAGGAAGCCGCACGCAAACTGGGATATACCGTAGCGCAGACCATGATGCTCGCGCAACGCTTATACGAATCGGGATTCATCACTTATATGCGTACGGACTCTGTCAACCTCTCGGAATTTGCGACAACAGGCAGTAAAGACGCTATCATCAAAATGATGGGTGACCGCTACGTACACCTCCGTCATTTCGAAACAAAGACTAAGGGTGCACAAGAAGCGCATGAGGCTATCCGTCCTACCTATATGGAAAACCAGTCCGTTGAAGGAACAGCACAGGAAAAGAAACTGTACGACTTGATATGGAAACGCACCATTGCCTCACAAATGGCAGATGCGGAACTGGAAAAGACAACTGCTACCATAACAATAAGTGGCAGCAGCGATGTATTTACAGCTATCGGTGAAGTGATTAAGTTCGACGGATTCTTGCGCGTATACCGTGAATCTTATGATGATGACAACGAACAAGAAGATGAGAGTCACCTGCTTCCTCCTCTGAAAAAAGGCCAAAAGTTGGAACATGGGCCTATTATCGCAACCGAACGTTTCACCCAACGTCCTCCACGCTATACGGAAGCAAGTCTTGTACGCAAGTTGGAAGAACTGGGTATCGGACGTCCGTCTACATATGCACCTACTATCTCTACCATCCAACAACGCGAATACGTGGAGAAAGGTAATAAAGACGGGGAAGAACGACAGTTTAATGTCATGACATTGAAAGATCGTCAGATTAAGGATGAAAACCATACTGAAATTACCGGTGCAGAAAAGGCGAAGTTGTTCCCAACGGATACCGGCACTGTGGTAAATGATTTCCTTACCGAATATTTCCCAGACATTCTGGATTTCAACTTTACCGCCAGTGTAGAAAAGGAATTTGACGAGATTGCAGAAGGAGAAGTGAAATGGACTTCTATCATGAAGAATTTCTATGATAAATTCCACCCATCTGTAGAAAACACATTGGCTATCAAGACGGAACATAAAGTAGGCGAACGTATTCTGGGAGAAGAACCGGGAACAGGCAAGACTGTTTCTGTTAAGATTGGTCGCTTCGGTCCTGTTGTACAGATTGGTACTGTAGAAGATGAAGAAAAACCACGCTTCGCACAAATGAAGAAAGGTCAATCCATGGAAACCATCACTTTGGAAGAAGCACTGGAATTATTCAAATTACCTCGTACACTGGGCGAATATGAAGGAAAATCAGTCAGTGTAGGCGTAGGCCGTTTCGGTCCGTATGTCCTGCACAATAAGGTATATGTATCGCTCCCGAAAACACTTGATCCAATGGAAATTACTTTGGAAGAGGCAGAACAGCTGATTCTGGAGAAACGCCAAAAAGAAACGGAACGCCACATCAAGAAGTTTGAAGAGGAGCCGGAACTTGAGATTCTGAACGGACGTTACGGACCTTATATTACCTATAAGGGTTCCAATTATAAAATTCCTAAAGATATCGTCCCGCAGGATTTGAGTTTGGCTAGCTGTTTGGAACTCATCAAATTACAAGATGAAAAAGGACCAGCGACCACAAAAAAAGGACGATTCGCAAAAAAGAAATAAAAAAACTAGAAAAAGAGCAAATTATATAATTAAATGTATATATTTGCTCTTTATCTTTTAATACACAAACTTATGAAGCAAACAAATTTAAAGTATTTAATGATAGGAGTGCTTACCATAGCTTCCATCAGTTGTATGGACAAAGAGCGTGACTTATCTTGGGAGAGAAGGCATATGCCAAAAGAAGCATACTTCGACTTCAACATGACCCAAGCTGTTGCTTTGGATATCAATTATTGTTTCAAAAGCGAAAATTATCGTGTCCTTTTTGACATTTACGATCAGGATCCCATTGAATACTCAGCTGACGGCAGCGTGTCCCAAAAGGACATAGAGCCTATCTACCGTGCAGTTACAGACGAAGAAGGCAAATTCAGCGGAGAGATGAATATTCCGGCGGACCTCTCGGAAGTATGGTTATCATCGGACTATTTAGCCACCGTATCTCCTCTTAAACTAACGATTGACGACAGTCGTCGGCTTTCATTTAATCAAGATGCATATATCGCTACCTTACGTTCACAAACGGCATCAAAAACCAGAGGAGTGACCGTGAACCAACATACCTATCTAAAAGAATGGCATGTTCTTCCCGATGCAGACTGGGATGACAGCGGAAGACCAACCAACCTGGAACCTAAAATAAATATACCTCCGGCAGACGTACTATACAACATCAAGTATGTTTTCAGAAAGGTTACAGTCAAAGATGAGAGCGGTAAAAGCAAGGTTATGAACATCAGTCAGAATTATCCGGAGTTTTTTGATGGTTCCATCAAAATGACTTCAGATATTCCAATTGTTAACCCGACTGAAGTGAGTCTCGTATTTATAACCAGCTCTGCTGCATGGTACAATACAGTTGGATATTACACCTATCCTACCAACAATCCGCCCCAGAGCGCGAGTGATATAAAACAAATAATCGCATTTCCAAACACCTCTCCTATTTACAAGACTTTAGGAGCAGGAGCATTAGTGTGTGGCGAAGAAATAAAACTCAAATATTGGAATGAAGACACACAGGAATACGAAGACAAATTTCCTGCAGGAGTCACAATTGGCTGGTGCCTGCAAGGTATGGGATTCAAGAGCAAACTCACCTCAGAAACAGATAAAGACAAAGTGGGCGATATCATAAAAGGTATGGGGGCACGCTATTCCACCAGGAATCTAAACACGAATAACACACAAAGAACTGTATCTCTCCGTGATTCCAAGTCCGGGCAGATTGTAGCAGTAGGATTCGAAGATAATATTGACTTCGATTATGCAGATGCCATCTTCTATATTCATACGTCAGAAAAGAATGCTATTGACCCGACATTGCCTCCACTGCCTGAGGACCCCGAAGCAATCCCCGAGCAATATAAAATTTCTTATTCCGGTACACTGGCTTTTGAAGACTTATGGCCTAAGTTAGGTGATTACGATATGAATGACGTAATGGTAAAGTACACCAGTACGATGACCCGAAATGCTCTTGACAATCGCATTTACGAAATAGAAGACAAGTTTATCTTACAGCACTGTGGCGGTTATCTGCAAAACGGATTTGGATATCAATTACACAAGCTCTCAAACAGCAATGTCAAGAGTGTAAAAATAACGGGGCCTGATGCCAGTGGTTTATCAAGTTCTATATACATGGAAGGAAAAGAAACAGAGCCTGGACAGTCTCACCCAACCATATTGTTGTATGACGACATGACAAAATTCAAAAATATCACTGATGAATCAAAGAAAGAATATACTGTAACCATCACGCTTGATGGAGCTAGTGAGAAAGAGGTGGTACCTCCTTACAACCCGTTTATCTTCATCAGTTCCAACGAGGGTAGAGGCAAAGAATTACATCTGATAAATTATCCCCCGACTGACAAAGCCGACTTATCGTTACTGGGAACCGGAAAAGACATCTACAGACCAGAAGAAGGGATGTATTATGTTTCTGCAGACTTGATGCCGTTTGCTATCAATATGCCAGTAAGTAATCTCCCGGTTCCAGAGGAAGGGAAACGAATCGATCAATCATATCCCAAGTTCTCTGGATGGGTATCATCGAATGGGAAACAAAATAAAGATTGGTACAAATAAAGATTGATACGATTTAAATAAAAGCAGCCCGGATATTGTACGGAATCGCTATCGGGACTTCGCATTGCGAACCATCGATGAAAAAGACATAATAGACATCTGTTTAGAAAGGCGCGAATTACGCAGTTCACACAACTTCTCGAATACTCACCAAGAATTCGTGTGAACTGTGTTTTTATTTTAAGCCACAACATTATAGGATGTAAGTATTATCCGTTATGAATAGGCTTCCATCATTAAATCTTCGGCTCCCATTTTATCTTAAAACCTTTATTAGGGAATAGCATATCAAACACAATCACGAATATAAAAACAGATGTTACCAAGATATTCATCGTCAATAAAGAAATGTGATAAGGCCAGGGAAGCAGTAAAGCCAAAGCTATTACAGCAATAATATGTGATAAAGGAAGCATACGGCACGTGACATATTTATAGATACTATTTGCCAGAATATAAACGATTGGTCCGATAATCAGAACAAAAACAACTTCCGCTCTCATTTCTTGTTCGGGATGGGCAACAATCAGTTCGTCTCCTACCGCACAAATAATCAATGCTCCCACCAGTACGATATGAATTGCATTATAAATCAACCCCAGCTTGCCGGGATCTTTCACTTCCTGTATTTTCCGGCTACCGGCTTCACTGCTCACATCAAAGTAAACCCACCACATAGCCAAACTACCAATGAAAGATATGACAGCAGAAATAATCACGAGAGGCGTCCATTCTTCTACTTCACTCAAAGAAGCTCCTGTCATCAATAGAGTTTCTCCAAAAGCAATAATCACAAACAACTGGCAACGTTCCACCAAATGATGCCCTTCAATAGTCCATTCCTTGCTACTGTCCGAACGTCCCAGACGAGGTAAAGCAAATCCGTGCATCGGGGCTGTATAATCACAGATGGCGGCTATAATCCACAGTAGAATTTGCCATTCTCCCTGCAATATGGCACCCGTAATCCAAAAGACGGCAGATATACAGAACCAGCCCATAATTCGCTTAAAATTAGCAGCCAGATGATGATCTCCTAACACCCCGATAATATAAAGTGTTCTCCCTGCCTGTATCAGAACATAGCAGACAGCAAATATCAATCCCCGGTAAGTAAAGGCATAAGGAATGGCAGCCGCCATCACCAGCCCCACCAGCATACTGATAAAAAGAAGAATACGTATCGGCCGGGTATCCGGGTTGAACCAGTTAGTCACCCAGATGGTATGTTGCCACAACATCCAGACTGCAAACCACAGGATTGTTTCTTTCAATAATCCTTCCCAAGTGAGATTATGAAGCAGATAATGTGAAAGTTGCGTGACCGAGAAAACATAAATCAGGTCAAACAGCAGTTCGGAATAAGAGACAGTAGCAGTTTCCGTTTCTCTCTTCCGAAGCAATGGATGGGGGGAGTAAAACATACGAGGTTCCTTTTATATATATAAAAGAAACCCCGCAGAAGTCTATTTTGTTCAGAGAAAGTCTTACATTCTGGAAGGAACTTCGATACCCAGCAAATTCATTCCCAAGCGAACAACTTTAGCTACATTAGCAGACAGAGCGATACGGAATACTTTCACCGCCTCATTCTCTTCGCGCAGAATACTATAGTCATGATAGAACTGATTGTATTCTTTCACCAAGTCATAAGTATAATTAGCAATAATAGACGGGCTGTAATCTTCACCGGCTTGTTTTACAACAGCAGCAAAGTCGGCAACCATCTGAATCAGCCCTTCTTCCTTTTCACTCAATTCAATACCAGCCGGAATCTGTTCAGGAATTACGATACCTGATTCGGCAGCTTTCCGAAGTACAGACTGGATACGTGCATAAGTATATTGAATAAACGGACCTGTATTACCATTGAAGTCGATAGATTCTTTCGGATTGAATGTCATATTCTTACGGGCATCGACTTTCAGAATGAAATATTTCAATGCTCCCAGACCCACAATACGGGCAATATCATCAGCTTCTTCCTGTGTCAAACCATCCAGTTTGCCTAGTTCTTGTGAAGTTTCTTTAGCAGTGGCAATCATTTCCTCCATCAAGTCGTCAGCATCAACTACCGTACCCTCACGGGATTTCATCTTACCTTCCGGCAGTTCCACCATTCCGTAAGAGAAGTGTACCAGACTCTTACCCCATTCGAAACCAAGTTTATCGAGCAAGATAGAAAGCACCTGGAAGTGATAGTTCTGTTCGTTACCTACTACATAAATCATCTTATTAATCGGGTAATCGGCAAAACGAAGTTTAGCCGTACCGATATCCTGAGTCATGTAGACAGAAGTACCGTCACCACGGAGAAGGAGCTTATGATCCAGTCCTTCGGCAGTCAGGTCGGCCCATACGGAACCGTCTTCTTTCTTGTAGAAGAAACCTTTTTCCAGACCTTCCATTACCTTTTCTTTTCCTTCGAGGTAAGTATTGGATTCGTAATAGATCTTGTCGAAGCTGACACCCATCTTCTTGTAGGTTTCGTCGAATCCTGCATATACCCAGTTGTTCATCATTTCCCACAATCCGCGTACTTCCGGATCACCGGCTTCCCACTTCACCAACATTTCGCGGGCCTCCTGCATCAATGGAGATTCAGCTTCAGCCTTTGCTTTCGCTTCATCGTCACTCATTCCCTGCGCTGTAAATTTAGCCATCAGCTCCTTTACTTCCGCTTTATAATGCTTATCGAAAGATACATAATAATCACCTACCAGGTGGTCACCCTTCTTACCCGAAGTTTCAGGAGTTTCACCGTTTCCGTATTTCTTCCATGCCAGCATGGACTTACAGATGTGGATACCACGGTCGTTTACAATATTTGTTTTGACTACCTTATTGCCGTTTGCCGCTACAATGTTAGCCAATGCGTTACCTAAAAGGTTATTACGCACGTGTCCCAAGTGAAGCGGTTTATTTGTATTCGGAGAAGAATATTCAATCATCACCAATGGAGAAGCGTCAGTGACCTGCACTAAGCCGTACTGTTCATCTGCCTGAATCTCGTTCAGCAACTCAATCCATGTAGCCGATGCAATAGTCAGGTTCAAGAACCCTTTTATCACATTAAACGCTGCTACAGCCGGATCGTTTGCCTTCAGATATTCACCGATTTCCTGTGCCGTTTGCTCCGGTCCTTTTTTTGACATCTTCAGGAAAGGAAATACCACCAACGTCAAATGTCCTTCAAATTCTTTCTTCGTTTTTTGCAACTGCACCATCTTTTCAGGGACTTCCTGACCGTAAAGTGCTTTGAGTCCGCTGATAACGGACGCTACAAGTTTATCTTCTATCTTCATAATCAAGTTATTTCTTGCGCGCAAAGATACAAAAAAAGGAGACGCATCACGTCTCCTCTCTTAATTTCTTTCAACTATCTATCTTATTCAACAGCTGCAGATAATTCAGCACCAGCTTTAAATTTAGCTACTTTCTTAGCAGGAATAGTAATAGTTGCCTTTGTAGAAGGGTTAATACCAGTTCTTTCAGCTCTTTCGCTTACTGAGAAAGTACCAAAACCTACGAGAGATACTTTGTCACCAGCTTTCATAGCATTAGTAACTGAAGTGATGAAAGCATCAAGTGCTTTTTTTGCATCGGCTTTGCTCATTTGAGCTTCAGCAGCCATTGCGCTAATAAGATCAGACTTATTCATAATACGTAAAATGATTAATTAATATATATGTTACACAAAAGATTATCCCACAATGGATTGATTCCACAAATATAGCCGAACAAAACAACATATCAAATAAAAACATAAAAAAAACGCAGCAAATTATTGAAAAAGAGCTAATAGGAAGCGTTTTTCATGCTTTAAAACAGAATTTATTCGTACTTTTGCGTCTATTATCTAAATATTCAGAAATTAAAATGATGCCAACTGTAACTAAAAACCTGATAATTATCAATGTACTAGTATTTTTCGGGACAATCGTAGCCCAACGTTACGGCCTGGATTTAACGAATTATCTGGGATTACATTTTTTCCTTGCAAGTGACTTTAATCCGGCACAGCTTATCACTTATATGTTTATGCACGGCGGATTCAGCCACATTTTCTTTAATATGTTTGCCGTTTTTATGTTCGGACCGATTCTCGAACAAACCTGGGGACCCAAACGTTTCCTCTTTTACTATATTCTCTGCGGTATCGGTGCGGGACTTATCCAGGAAGGAGTGCAGTATATTCAATATGTAACGGAGCTTAGCCAACATACGCACATTAACCTAATAGGCTATGGCGTTGTCCCCATAGAAGAGTATCTGAACATGATGACCACCGTAGGTGCTTCGGGAGCCGTTTACGCCATATTGCTGGCATTCGGTATGTTATTTCCCAATAACCGGTTGTTTATCTTCCCGCTGCCATTTCCTATCAAAGCGAAGTTCTTCGTTATAGGATACGCCGCGATTGAATTATGGTCAGGACTTGCCAATAGCGCCGGAGACAATGTCGCTCACTTTGCTCACCTGGGAGGAATGTTATTTGGATTGATCCTGATTTTGTATTGGAGAAAAAAAAGCAATAACAATGGGACATATTATAGCTGATTTAAAGGAGACATTCAGAAGAGGAAATATTTTCATCCAACTGATTTATATCAACGTAGGCATCTTTCTGATCGGCACGTTGATTAACGTTTTCTTGCGACTGTTTGAAGTAAGTACCCCCGATATATTCGGTATATTTGCCCTGCCGGCATCCTTTATCGGATTTATTCATCAGCCGTGGTCGTTATTTACTTATATGTTTATGCATGCCGGTATCCTGCATATTCTATTCAATATGCTTTGGCTGTATTGGTTCGGAAGTTTGTTTCTCTACTTTTTCTCGGCCAAGCATTTAAGAGGACTATATGTATTAGGAGGTATCTGTGGAGGTTTACTGTATATGGTTGCCTACAATGTATTTCCTTTATTCAGTTCGCAAGTGGCGGGTGCAACATTGGTAGGAGCATCAGCTTCCGTATTAGCCATCGTAGCTGCTACGGCTTATCGTGAACCAAATTACAGGGTGCAACTTTTTCTTTTCGGTGCTATCCGTCTCAAATATCTGGCACTGGTTGTTATCGGAATCGATGTATTATCCATCACCTCAAGTAATGCCGGAGGACATATCGCCCACCTGGGCGGTGCTCTTGCAGGACTTTGGTTTGCCGCCAGCCTAAGTAAAGGAACTGATTTGACTTCCTGGATCAACTGGATTCTGGATGGTTTCACCTCCTTGTTTCAAAAGAAAACATGGAAACGGAAACCGAAAATGAAGGTACACTATGGAAACAGTGCCACCGGTCGCGAGAAGGATTATGATTACAATGCCCACAAAAAAGCACAGTCTGATGAAGTGGACCGTATTTTGGAAAAACTAAAGAAATCCGGTTACGACAGTCTGACAACTGAAGAAAAGAAAAGCTTGTTCGACGCAAGCAAAAGATAAAGGAATGGAACATATTGGCAAATTTGTCGCATATCTGATACTTGCTGTCAACGCTCTCTTCGTGGGAACGTTGATATTAAGCGCTTATAGCCCTTACCTTAACCCGAAAATAAATCCACTTGCTTCCAGCTTGGGACTTGCATTTCCGATATTCCTGACGATTAATCTGATTTTTATCGGCTTCTGGGCATTTGTCAATTACCGCTATGCGCTCTTGCCTGCCATCGGTTTTCTAATTTGTATTCCGCAGATACGGACTTATATTCCTTTTAACTCCACCACAAAAACCATACCGGAAGGAAGCATCAAAATCCTATCCTACAACGTAATGAGTTTCAACAATTTGGAGAAGAAAGATGGAAAAAACCCGGTATTGTCTTATCTTGTAGATAGTAACGCCGATATTATCTGTCTGCAAGAATACAACACCGCTACCAACAAGAAATACCTGACGGAACAGGATATTAAAAAAGCATTGAAAGCCTATCCTTACCAATCCGTCCACCAACAAGGAAAAGGAGATGTGCAACTTGCCTGTTTCTCCAAGTTCCCCATACTCTCGATACATCCCATCGAATATGAAAGTAATTATAACGGCTCCATGAAATATGTACTGAATGTGAATAACGACACTCTTACATTAATCAACAACCACCTGGAATCCAACAAACTCACCAAAGAAGACAGAGGGATGTATGAGGATATGATTAAAGACCCGAATGCCAAGAAAGTAAAAACCGGACTTAGGCAATTAATAAGAAAACTGGCGGAAGCATCGGCTATCCGGGCTACACAAGCAGATTCTGTGGCTAAAACCATTGCAGAAAGTAAATATCCGACAACCATAGTATGCGGCGATTTCAACGACGGTTCTATCTCATATACCCATCGCATCCTGACTCAAAAACTAGACGATGCATTCACACAGTCCGGTAAAGGATTGGGTATTTCCTACAATCAGAACAAGTTCTATTTCCGCATAGACAATATCTTGATCAGCCCCAACCTGAAAGCCTACAATTGCACGGTAGACCGGTCTATCAAGGCATCAGACCATTACCCGATCTGGTGCTATATCAGTAAACGATAAGAACTGAAAACTCTAATAAAAAACACTTATGATGATTAAAAAGACACTAACCATTTTAGCAGTAAGTTGTATGATGTACTCCTGTGCTACGAAAACAGAAAGCAATCCTTTCTTTACAGAGTTTCAAACCGAGTATGGTGTTCCTTCTTTCGACAAGATTAAATTAGAGCACTATGAACCTGCCTTTCTAAAAGGTATAGAAGAACAGAATCAAAATATCGAAGCCATCATCGAAAGCCCGGAAATTCCGACATTCGAAAATACGATTGTGGCTTTGGATAACAGCGCACCCATCTTAGACCGGGTAAGCATCATTTTCTTCAATATGACAGATGCGGAAACTACTGATTCGCTGACCGCACTTTCCATCAAACTGGCACCGGTTCTTTCGGAACATAATGACAATATCTCCCTGAATGGGAAACTATTCAAACGGGTGAACGATGTCTACCAAAAGAAAGATTCATTGAACCTGACGTCGGAACAAGAACGTCTGCTGGACAAGACTTATAAAAGATTTGTCCGTTCCGGAGCAAACCTTAATGCCGAAGACCAAACCCGCCTCCGCGAAATCAACAAGGAACTTTCTACACTCGGCATTACTTTCAGCAACAATATACTGAATGAGAATAATGCTTTCAAACTCTTCGTTGACAAAGAAGAAGATCTGGCAGGATTGCCCGAATGGTTCCGCCAAAGCGCCGCGGAAGAAGCAAAAGCAGCCGGACAACCCGGAAAATGGCTATTCACCCTGCATAATGCCAGCCGCCTGCCTTTCCTGCAATATTCAGAAAATCGCCCGCTTCGGGAACAAATATACAAAGCTTACATCAACCGCGGTAACAACAACGACGAAAACGATAACAAGGAAAATATCCGTAAGATCGTTTCTCTCCGCCTGGAAAAAGCTAAATTATTAGGTTTCGACTGCTATGCAAACTTCGTTCTCGACGAAACGATGGCAAAGAACGCCAACAACGTAATGAGCCTTCTAAACAACCTTTGGAGCTATGCACTGCCAAAAGCAAAGGCAGAAGCTACCGAACTTCAAAAATTAATGGATAAGGAAGGCAAAGGAGAAAAACTGGAAGCATGGGATTGGTGGTATTATACCGAAAAACTACGAAAAGAAAAGTACAACCTGTCTGAAGAGGATACAAAACCTTACTTCAAATTGGAGAATGTGCGCGATGGTGCTTTCGCCGTAGCCAACAAACTATATGGCATCACCCTTACCAAGCTCGAAGGTATCCCTACCTATCATCCGGATGTGGAAGTCTTTGAAGTGAAAGACGCAGACGGTTCGCAACTCGGTATCTTCTACGTCGATTATTTCCCACGCTCCGGAAAAAGTGGCGGCGCATGGATGAGCAACTACCGCGAACAACAAGGAGATACCCGTCCGTTAGTATGCAATGTTTGCAGCTTTACCAAACCGGTAGGCGATACTCCCTCTCTATTGACAATGGATGAAGTAGAAACTTTGTTCCACGAATTTGGCCACGCTCTGCATGGACTGCTGACAAAATGTGAATACAAAGGAACATCAGGCACTAATGTAGTACGCGATTTTGTAGAACTTCCTTCTCAAATCAATGAACACTGGGCTACTGAACCGGAAGTACTGAAAATGTATGCCAAACATTATCAGACAGGAGAAGTGATACCCGACGAAATCATCGAAAAGATACTGCAACAGAAGACTTTCAATCAGGGCTTCATGACTACCGAATTACTGGCTGCCGCCATCCTCGACATGAACCTGCACACCGTAACAGATGTAAAGAATATAGACATGCTTGCATTCGAAAAAGAAGCCATGGACAAGCTCGGTCTCATCCCCGAAATAGCACCGCGTTATCGCGTGACTTACTTCAATCATATCATTGGTGGTTACGCAGCCGGATACTACAGCTACCTATGGGCCAATGTACTGGATAATGATGCTTTTGAAGCCTTTAAAGAACATGGTATTTTTGATAAAAACACCGCCGACCTCTTCCGTCACAACGTATTGGAGAAGGGAGACAGCGAAGACCCGATGGTGCTTTACCGGAATTTCCGTGGAGCGGAACCAAGCTTGGAACCGCTACTGAAAAACAGAGGAATGAAATAATTCAGTAAAAAAGCCCTTAAACATCAAATATTTGAGGGCTTATTACACATGAATGTGAAAAAAAAACTATATTTGCAGCCTTGTATACGGCAAAAAGAACTTGTGTACGACAGAATTTAACTGAAAATTAAATTAAAAAAGTAATCATCATAAATTAAAAGTAAAATGCAAAACAAAGGATTTGTAAAGGTTTTTGCGGTATTACTCACGCTGGTATGCGTGTTCTACCTCTCCTTCTCCTTCGTAACACGCCATTATACCAACAAGGCGAAAGAAATTGCGAACGGCGACCCGAAAGTGGAACAAGACTACCTCGACTCTCTCTCTAACGAGAAAGTAATGCTGTGGAACTGGACACTGAAACAATGTCGTGAGATGGAGATTAGTTTAGGTTTGGACCTGAAGGGTGGTATGAACGTTATCCTTGAAGTTTCCGTACCTGATGTTATCAAAGCATTGGCAGACAACAAGCCTGACGAAGCTTTCAACAACGCATTGGCGACAGCTGCAAAACAGGCTGTCAACAGTCAGGATGATGTTATCACCCTGTTCATCAGAGAATACCACAAAATTGCTCCGGACGCAAAACTTTCCGAACTTTTCGCAACACAACAGTTGAAAGATAAAGTTAACCAGAAATCATCAGATGCAGAAGTTGAAAAAGTGCTGAGAGCAGAAGTAAAAGCTGCTGTTGAAAACTCATTCAACGTTCTTCGTACCCGTATCGACCGTTTTGGTGTTGTTCAACCGAACATCCAGAGCCTGGAAGACAAAATGGGACGTATCATGGTGGAACTTCCGGGTATCAAAGAGCCGGAACGTGTGAGAAAACTTCTCCAAGGTTCTGCCAATCTGGAATTCTGGGAAACTTATACAGCTAAAGAAGTTCTCCCTGCCATGCAATCTGCAGACGCCAAATTGCGTGTTATTTTAGCTGAAGGAACAACAGCTGATACAGATACTATTGAAGCAGTCCTTACCGAAGCCACTCCGGTTGAGAAAAAAACTGTAAGTGCTGCCGACAGCCTTGCAGCTGCCCTGAAAGGTGACGTAACTGCTGAAGATAAGTCTGCCGCAAATATGGAAGAAATCAAAAAGCAATATCCTTTGCTGTCCATACTTCAGTTGAATTCTAGCGGACAAGGTCCCGTTATTGGTTATGCCAACTACAAAGATACTGCTGACATCAACAAATATCTGGCTATGCCGGAAATCAAAGCTGATCTTCCAAAAGACCTTCGTCTGAAATGGGGTGTTTCTCCTTCCGAATTTGACAAGAAAGGACAGACTTTCGAATTATACGCTATCAAGTCTACCGAACGTAATGGTAAAGCTCCGTTGGAAGGTGACGTAGTAACTGATGCAAAAGACGAATTCGACCAATACAGCAAACCGGCTGTAAGCATGACAATGAACTCTGACGGTGCACGCCGCTGGGCTCAGTTGACTAAGCAGAACATTGGCCGTTCCATTGCTATCGTTCTTGATAACTATGTATATTCTGCACCAAACGTAAACTCTGAAATTACAGGTGGACGTTCACAGATTACAGGTCATTTCACTCCTGAACAAGCAAAAGACTTAGCTAACGTATTGAAATCAGGTAAGATGCCGGCTCCGGCTCACATCGTACAGGAAGATATCGTTGGTCCGTCACTGGGTCAAGAATCAATCAATGCGGGTATTTTCTCATTCGTTGTAGCCCTGATTCTGTTGATGATTTACATGTGCTCTATGTACGGCTTCATCCCAGGTATGGTTGCTAACTGCGCGTTAATCCTCAACTTCTTCTTCACGCTAGGTATTCTTTCATCCTTCCAGGCTGCGCTGACAATGTCCGGTATAGCCGGTATGGTATTGTCACTTGGTATGGCTGTGGATGCGAACGTACTTATCTATGAACGTACAAAAGAAGAGCTTCGTGCAGGTAAGGGTGTGAAGAAAGCACTTGCCGACGGTTATTCAAATGCATTCTCGGCTATCTTCGACTCTAACTTAACATCTATCATCACAGGTATCATCCTGTTTAACTTTGGTACCGGTCCAATTCGTGGTTTTGCTACGACATTGATTATCGGTATCTTGGTATCCTTCTTTACTGCAGTGTTCATTACTCGTATTGTTTATGAACACTTCATGAACAAAGACAAGTGGTTGAACCTGACATTCACAACCAAGATTTCAAAGAATCTGATGACCAATACACATTTCGATTTTATGGGTACAAACAAAAAGTCCCTTATTATCGTCAGTGCAATCATCGTTGTTTGTATCGGTTCATTTGCCATCCGTGGTTTGAGTCAGAGTATCGACTTCACTGGTGGACGTAACTTTAAGGTACAATTTGAGAATCCTGTAGAACCGGAACAAGTTCGTGAATTGATCTCTAGCAAATTTGGCGACGCCAACGTAAGCGTTATTGCTATCGGTACAGACAAAAAGACCGTACGTATCAGTACAAACTACCGTATCGAAGATGAAGGCAACAACGTAGACTCTGAAATCGAATCATATCTATATGAAACCTTGAAGCCGGTATTGACTCAGAATATCACATTGGAAACTTTCATCGACCGTGACAATCACACAGGTGGTAGTATCGTAAGCTCACAGAAAGTAGGTCCGAGTATCGCAGACGACATCAAGACAGGCGCTATCTACTCTGTAGTATTGGCACTGCTCGCCATCGGTTTGTATATCTTGCTCCGTTTCCGCAACATTGCTTACAGTATCGGTTCTATCGTAGCTTTGAGTTGCGACACCATTATGATTATCGGTGCCTATTCACTGTTCTGGGGTATCCTGCCATTCTCTCTGGAAATCGACCAGACATTTATTGGTGCTATCCTGACAGCTATCGGTTACTCTATTAATGATAAGGTGGTAATCTTCGACCGTGTACGTGAGTTCTTCGGTTTATATCCGAAACGTGACAAACGAGTATTGTTCAACGACTCTCTGAACACAACTCTGGCTCGTACCATCAATACATCATTAAGTACATTGATCGTATTGCTGTGTATCTTCATCCTCGGTGGTGATTCAATCCGCAGCTTTGCATTCGCAATGATCCTGGGTGTTGTTATCGGTACATTATCTTCACTGTTTATTGCATCTCCGATTGCATACAACATGATGAAGAACAAGAAAGTCGTAGTACCAGCTACGGAAGAATAATAAACTCCACAAATAGAAAAGCCTCTTCCGAACATTCGGTAGAGGCTTTTTCTATTGATTATTAAAACAAATAGAAGCTATAAGACGTTCATCTTAAAAGAAGCTATTGTTACACTTAAAACTTGATACAATATGAAAGCAAAACAATACCACTCTCATAGATTCTTCTGTAGTAGCCCCGAGGGGAATCGAACCCCTATCTAAAGTTTAGGAAACTTATGTCCTATTCTTGTAAATCAACCACTTGCAAGGCTTTTTTGATTTTCTGTAGAACTATTGTAGAACTTCTGCAATTTCTATGGAAAATCCCCTGTCACCCGAAAGCGGCAGAGGATTTCTAATGCAACACCGATTTCGGATCGGATGGTGCAAAGATAGGCATTCCATTCCAAATAAACAAGCCGTGCGGACTTCACAGTTGGCACGGCTCAAAAAGTTCTTATGTTCCACAAATTATTTCTTCTTCTTTCGTTTCAACTCTATGTATTCAGAGTAAACTATCTTGGTGTACGGGCTGGAGCTTCTTATCTCCTGCCTTATGGCTTTTGTCCCCCATTTGAAGAACCACCATTGATGCGGCACTCTATGTACTACCTGAATGAGCGTATCTACTGTTTGAATCCTGCCAGTAAACATACCTTTGTCAATAGTACCGTCAAGCTCAACCCACGGATCTTTGAATGTGATCCTTTTCAATGTGTCTATCAAGGTAGGGCGAACTGGAAGCAACTTCAAACTATCCGGCACACGGTAAACTATGCTATCCCGTACTTCCGTCTTTATCGGCACTTCCGTTTTCGTTGCAGTCGTTGAAACAGACTGGATGCGCTTTATCTTCACATTGAGATCCTCAACCGTCTTAACAAGCTCATCGCAATGTTTCTGTAGCTCCGACTTAGACAACTCCAATGATTGAACGGATGCGGCATACTTGCCGGATTCTGTCTTGTAGTAGGCTACATCCTCCAGCAGTGCTGTCTGGTTGTTCTGTAGTCTGTCACGCTCCGTTTGGAGCGATCGGACACGGTGTGATAGGAAAGCGATTGCCGCCAAAAGAACGGCAAACGCTATGATTACATACTTACGCATACTTCTCAATGTATTTGGTTATTGAATCCACATGAAGTTTCACAACAGCCGCCTTGCCCTCCGGGGAAAGAAGAAACTTGCAATCCCTTTCGTTATCCATGAAGAAGTTTTCTGTAAGTACAGCCGGGCAAGTGGTTTTTCGGAGAATGTAGAAATTGCTTTCCCAATCACCGTCCCCATCGCTCCAATCACCACGGATCTTCCAGTCATTACCGAACATTTCTTTTGCGGTGTCCCAGAAGATCTGCGCAAGATCATCGGCTTTTGTTTTTCCGGGATAGGTGTGTATCTCCCAGCCTGTACCCTTTCCATTGGAAGCGTTTACATGGATAGATACAAGGATAGTCTTGCTCTTACCATGTTTTGCAGCCGCTTCATTGGCTCTTCTGGCTCTCTCTGCCAGCGGTACATCTACACTTTCCTTAACCAGTAACTCGCAATCCACACCTTTTGCGATAAGCTGGTTATATACAGCGTTTGCTACTTCTCTGGCATACTGCCATTCAAACAACTGTGAGCCATCAGCCCATTTTGGAGATCTTTTGCCCGGTGTATTTTCACCGTGCCCGTTATCAATCAGTACCAACATTGTTTTGTTCCTTTCCTTTTTTGCTTCGTTCACTAATTGCTTTATTTATTCCACCGCCAGCCATGAAACCACCGATACAGAGCATGAATACTCCAAGAGCATCAAGATCTGTTTTCAGATAGCCGTTGGTGCATACATCCCATATAAGGCAAAATCCGACACACAGCCCGATAAACGCACCTACCAGAATTGATAGTACAAGCGCAAAGGATTTGCTACTATCAAGCGTATTAGCCCTTATCAGACTTTTTAGATACTCCGCTATCCTTATTCTCTGCATTGCTCTTCTTGTTTTCAGTTATATCATCATCTTCATAGAAAGCATCATAATCTCCAGAGGCAAGTTTTTTCAATCGGCAATAAGTCCTTTTAGGTAGCCTACCCTTAAAGCACTCATCATCAGGTCTGACACATTCATTGTGTCGTGCCTCTCTTAGCGCAAGTTCCAACTCCGCATTTCTCTTGATCAGATCCAGCCTCTCATTTTCAAGTGAGCGTACTTGCCTGTATAGCTCATCCACTTTCTCGTTCAGAGATGAAATTTCCCTTTTTGCATCATCTACCTCTTTTCTTACCCTATGGTAATCCTCAATGATAGACTTATATTCCGCCTTAAAAGCATCTGCCGCTGTAACACGGTTTATATTTTTCCTGTTAAGAAGATACTTTAAGAACTCCAATCCGCCAAGTGCTGTTACTACGGAGGCAAAGGCAAGTAAAATTTCTTTCCAGTCATTCATTACCTTTTTCTTCTATACTTGTTACGTTTGTAATACTCGAAGTTATCCTTATCCTCTTGCGTGATCTTTGACTTCGGAGAAAAGAACTTGAATCCAGTGTTATTTCCAAAGCGCACTACCTTAATGATAGCACGGAATGGGAATGTTCGGTTTGGATTGCAAACCACATCTTTCAGCCTCTTGCTATCGGTGAAAAATGCGGATCTTCCTGCACCCTCACCAAAAGCAACAAGCGTTCTCGTTCCGTTCTCTGTCTGCACATCAGACTTTACGTCAGTGAATACGATCACTTCATTAATTAGGGCATCCACGCTGGAGTATTCGCAATCAAACAGATCACTATCTCCAGCGTTGGAATCCAGCTCATCTTCAAAATCTTCAATCGTACTATAAATCAGTTGGAATGTTGTACGTTTCGGCATCGGCATCAATCATGTTGCGTATAGCAAGACGATCTTTCAAAAAGTCCTCATAAGGCTTCTTGTAGCTCTCATCCAGCAGTCCGAGCATGGCAGACTGGTATTCATTCATCAGCTTGCTTTCCGTCTTAGACGGGTACTTTGCAGTAAGCAATGTGCTGAAAATGTTGTCCGCTGTCTTTGGGTATTCCACCCTAACGCTGTCATACTGGAACATCTTGCCAGTAGCCTTTTCGTCATCGTCAGAGGTAACAGTTATGCCACCCTCTTTTTCCTTGATTACCGATACTTCTTTGATGTTGTGGTTGTACATGAATGTACCCTGCCCGTTGTACAAGTCATAGATAACCTCCGGCTTTTCGTCAGCCAGCAACCCGATAAATAATCCTGTTGTTTCCATTGTTCAAACATTTATTAAAGATGAATTTACTGTGTTCCTCCGAGCATCTGATTACCCAGCCGTATTCAGACGGGAAGAGGTGTTTTACATCGTTCATGTCTTTGATCTCGTATCTCTTCTTGACTTTGTTCAGCTTCCTATAGAACCTCATAAGTATGCCCTTGCGGAGCAAGATACCGTAGTGATTCTGTTTGAAGCCAACATAGTCTATACAACGATCATCGACCGGGAAGATCTGCCAGTTCGGTTTTATCTCCAGTTTCAGTTCCGAAGCCAAGTAAAGCCCCATCATGTCAAGTATGAAATGCAGTGCTTCCTTGCTGGAGCAAAGGACTACTATATCATCCATATATCGGTAGTAGTATATCTTCACCCCAAATTTCGCCATCACCATTCTTGCAAGATCTTCTTTCACCCAGTGATCGAAGTATGCGAGGTATAGGTTGGCAAAATACTGGCTTGTGAAATTACCTATTGGCAAACCGATTGTTTTACCGTTGCTATCTATAATTCTATCCAACAGCCAAAGCATCTGATCATCCGCTATGGTGTAACGGATTATCCGCTTCATTGATTCGTGATCCACATTGTCGAAATACTTTCTTATATCTATCTTCAAGCAATACTTAGTGCCTTTCTTATCCAGCATCATATCCCTATGCAGATCTTCCATGCACTTGTGTACGCCTCTGCCTTTGATACAAGCGTAAGTGTTTGACGTGAATATGTGCGTCCAATGTTGCCCAAGCACATTGATAACGCAATGGTGGACTATACGATCAGGATAGAAAGGCGCAATCATAATCAGCCTTTCTTTCGGCTCATATATAGTCTTAGTCTTGTATTCGCCCGGCTGGTAGGTCATATTCCTTAGCTGGAAATACAAGTCTGTCAGGCACTCAATAATGTTATTGTTGAACTTCCGTATCTCTGTACGATCGCCCTTGCCTTTCTGTGCATTATATTGCGCCCTAACGAGGTTTGCGGATTCGTAGATAAGAGGATAGATATTCTTTAGCTTCTTGCTTTGGGATATATAGAGGCTACCAGTATCGCCAATATAATATCCGCAATCCTCCATATCACTATAGCCGTTAAACATCGTATCGCTACTGTAACATAAGCCGTATTCTGTCTTTATCAAGCCCATTGTGCCGTTGGTCTAAATCGGAGCGTTCAATTACTTACTAACACCGTTTTAATTCGTCTTTTTTTACCAGCTACCAGCAGTGCCGATAGCCCCTGTGTGGTAAGGTCATGGTGATCACAGTTATATCTTGTAAAGTTGAAACCACGGTAAAAGCGGAAACCAATGTTCGCATTCGAGTTCGAGGAGCGATTATTCGTATTCAGATAACCGAAACCCGCATTCGCACCATTATTCGCATGCCCAGCGAGCAGAGCACCACCTATCACCATCAACCTGTTTATTCTCATTTCTTTCTCAATTCACGTTCGCAAAAAAGCCCCCGTGTACCGCCGCTTTGCAGTCCGTTAAAAACGGCACAAGCGGAAACCAATGTTCGCATTCGAGTACGAGGAGCGAGAATGCGTATGCAGAGAACCGAAACCCGCAGCCGCACCACGATCCGCATGCCCAGCGAGCAGAGCACCATACCAGCCCGGAGAAGCCCAGCCGGAATCATCTACACAAGTGTAGAAATAATCACGGCCACCAGCAGCGGCAGAACCACCTACCGTTTCAGGGAAAGCATAGCCCTTGCTTGAATGGGCGAACTGTAGGATATATCCATCATTGCGTGGCAATTCAGTGATAGCCTCATAGCCATCTGGCACGGAAGTAGCGGAATCGGAGTGTGAAGTGAATTTGGTAGGATCTTCACAGACATAGGCGATAGAAACATCTGCCTTGTGCCAGATAAGCACATCATCCGCAAGATACCAAAGGTATTCATAAGGCACTTCCAATCCACGATAAGAAGTAACCTGTACCGTCTTATCGCCACCAGTCCAGCCCTTGATCACATAAGGCACTCTGCCAGTATTGTTGCCCAGCGTTGCAGTCACACCGCAAGGAATGAAAGGCTTATAGCCGCCCCAAGTGTTCCACTCCGTACCGTTCACAGCCGTACCGTTGCCCAGTCCGCCTTGATGATAGCCATCAGCGGTAAGAGTTTCATTGTAGGCATCCTGACAATGCAATGAAGCATACTCCAGCCTCTGCAACCAAGCGATTTCATTGTACACACGGTACACGCCCAAGTGAGTGCCATTCTTGCAAGCGGCACGGGCTGTTACCTTAGAGATAGAAGTGCGAGGCATACCAAGCATGGAGTTGTAAGTGCCATCTTTGGCAGCATCTCCAGAGCCAGAACCACCCCTGTAGTTGGCAGCATTGGCGGTCAGCTTCACATAGCCGCTTGCATCACGGGCGATATTGTCACCGTCCCAAGTGAGGAAACAGCCGGAAACGGCTTCATTCGTATCAATCTTGATAGTAGCAAACCACGGAGATACCGTTTTGCGCTCCATCTTGACAAAGCCCGGCAAAGGATATTCAGAGTAGGCACGAATCCACTTTGTACCCTCAATCTCCAGCCTGAAATAATACTCCGGCTTCTCCAGCATCACATTACCGTCCGTGCTGTCAATCACAGCGGCAGCACCGCTGTCTTTCTTACGGCTGTCATTCGGATGCAAGTAGTATTTTACCGATCCGTCCGGATTCTCAACGAAGCGTTTCAGTTTCGCCTGAATCGGAAGCGTCTTGTGCAAGTCCAGATTACCAACTCTTTTGAGCTTGTAATCACGGCTTGTAAAATCTCCCTCTATTCCGTACCACATATCATACGGATATTGCGGTTTCGTGTTACCGCTACCTAACAAAAGTCCCATATCAGTTGTTTCTAATGATTTCACCTGCACCCCAATAAATCTCATACTTCTGCAAGTCTATAGCGTTTGGGGCAATCTCCACTATAGCCGCTGGTGTCCAGTCGCCAACTGGTACTGGTATGTTGCCAAACGAAGTATCACAGATCAGCTTGCAATTCAGAAGCGTATCGGTAGCCATTTCCGTTGCGCTCTTGCTACGCACATAGACCGAAAACGGCTTGCCGCCAAGATTGAATCCCTTGCTAAGATCCGATACTTGCCCTTTGGCTAACACTCTAAGGCTGTACATATCATTATCCATAATTCACCAAGTTAATTTCTAACTGCAAATATACTTATTTATGTGTTCCTCAAACACACTTTTAGACGAAAAAATATGCCCTCAAACCATTATACACCTCCTTTCCATATAAGATAGATTACTAAGGCTTGCAAGATTTGACCTACCAAGCCGCCTAACAGCGTGGCAATGAGATCCAGCCAGTCCCATTTGCCACCGTAGGCACGATCCTTAAACTCCATACCAGCCGCCAATCCTGCCACAAACAGAATCGTCAGCAAAAACGCACATGGTATAGCATACACCAAATGCTTTGTCCTGTTGCTTTCTTTCAGCCAGTTCATAAGCTATTAAGTTTAACTTGTTTTGCTTCAAGTTCGTTTATCTGATCTCTTATCGCTTGCCTCTTGCTGTTCAACGACACTATATCATAAGGCATTTCCTCACCAACCAAAGAAAACTCATAGCATTTTATTACCTTGTAATCATCATCTCTTAGTTGTTTCTTTAGTCCGTCTATTACCGTTTTCAAGTATGCGTTATCTGGAACTTTCTCATACTTGTATGATATTCTATCTCCAGCATCATAAGGAATTATTTGAATGGTATAATATGGATCTCCAGAATCCATCTTCTCATCATCAACAAGCTCAACAGGCTTCCACTTATCGCCCATTTCTGCAAGCTGTTCCGCAATAGTAACCGTTTTGGATTTCAAATTGCCGTCCTCATCCTTATACATGATTTCGTGAGGCTCTAATATCTTTGAAACCAAATATCCATCTTCATTTATGTAACCGTACTCTTCCATATTTCATTATTCTTGTATTAAATCTGGTAATTGATTGATTAGCCATGCCGAGGTTTTTACCCCATTAATATATCCAACAGTAAATATAGCTATAGCCATTCTTCCACAAAGAACTTTATGATAATTGTTTGGTGTGTTGTCATCATACAATTTCTGACCGCTTTTTGCCCGTATAGTCATAGAGCCAGTCCACCATTGTTTGAAAAATATGATCCTGCCTATTACACCATCATTAGGTAAATAAACACTTTTATCACTACTTGAATATCCTATAACGAGCGATGTAGTTTCAGATAAGTAGGTTGTTTCATCATTATCATCAATAATTTTAGTGCTAAGGAAAAGACCTGCCGCCATTAGTTTTTGAAAATATCCACCGTATTCTGGTGCATTACCACTATTAGAGGCATAACCATATATACCAGCGAGCATATTTTCATTATCCCATACATTTAAGCTGACATTTCCATATCCAATACCAACTATAGCTGCCTTTCTTGTTATTCCTGTAGATAGTGCAACTGCTTGTGTTTCTGCATTGTTGCAAAATATTCCAGTAGGAGACATATAGGCTACACGTGATGTGTTGCTTTTACTTCTTGCTTCAACAGTTCCGTTATTTGCATCAATCGTGATCTTAGATCCTTGCGTTGTTGCCCCTGAATAGTCTCCACCAGATCTACTTGATTCAATCAGTATGCGAGCCATTGAAGCATCCAAAGTAATCTTGTTGCCTGATCCGAGTGTTGATACAATCTTTCCCCCTTGTATAAACCAGTCGCCAATACTTGCTCCCTCTGCGAGTAAAAGGTTTGTAGCTATGCTTTCAAATTGCGCTCCAAATGGATTCCACTTGCTTGTATTTGTTGGCACTACATTTGAGAATGTATCAGCATCTATACGGGCAATATAGTATTGGTTGTTGTATTTTACTGCATCCAATCTGTTTTTATTCCCATAATAGGTTTTTGAACTGCTGTAATCACCACGGTAAACCATTACCGGGCTATCTCCCTTGTCGCCTTTATCTCCTTTATCACCAGTTTCACCCTTTCCACCTGTAACACATATAGGCGAAGTTGTGGTTGAAGTTCCGTTTGTATAAGTTATAACTGATCTTGTCCATATATACCAACCATCTTTCCAAGTAGGTCTGTTGGTACTCCACGATCCGCCAGATTGCGAAGTAGGGCTGCTGGATAGGTAGTATTGTTCCACTATGGATTTCACACCCACGCCAGTAGATCCTGTAGCTCCCTTTCCGCCAGTGATACAAACAGCCTTAGTATATTCAGTAGATCCATCAGTAAGCACGGTTTTTGTTCTTGACCAAATATATTTCCCATCTTCCCATGTAGGAGCGGTAGTTTGCCATCCGCTTGTTGGTGCTGTCTTGTTGGAAGTGCTTTTAGCATATTCCACATCAACAGAATTTACCCCTACACCATCCTTTCCGTCTTTTCCATCGTAAGGATTGATACGGAAAGGTGTACACCAGTTCTGTATCAGTTTGTCGCTCTCTCCGCTTTTTACTTTGCCTATGTCTGTTGCTGACAAAGCACCGTTGTAGATCTTCACATCATCATAATAGACGGAAGATCCAAACATATTATCGTCATAAATGGAAAATCCTACTACCTCTTCATTTATGCTGCCTGTCTGCGCAAGCGATCCATTGATGAATACAGAAACCGTCCTGTCATTGAAACGCAAGGCAACATGAAACCAAGTGTTTTTTGATACGTTCAGGCTTTTCTCCACATACTCCCTGCCATTATATCCGTTCAGCATCCACCTTATAAGCGTCTGATCCGTTTTCATCCAGAAGCACAAGGTGAAACTTTGACCGAAAGGCAGATCATAAGGTATCTTGCATTCCCCGTCCTGACTTAGATTCATTGCATACCTGCTACCGTCTTGAATTACGGAAGCACCATTTGATAATGTGGCTTTCAAGCCATCAACACTATCATTCAGCGTGGTAGTTTCTCCGCTGTTTACAGGTATGTACAATGCAAGTTTGTCCGATAGTCCTGATTTCTTAGCCATCGTACACCACACGTATTCCAAAGTGCCTACAGACGGTATTTCTGTACTCCACCCAGCCGGATTTTCAGCATCAGCATCCAGAGCCGGAGGTGAAACGGTAGATCCGTTTTTGGCATACCTGTATTCATAGTATTCTCCAGTGGTTGCATCGCTACCAGCCGCACCACTTTCACCCTTAATCAAACTCCAAGTGTAATCAGTGGGGTTGTCGCTGTCTTTCTGTATGAAGTCCACATATTGCCCAATGTATGCGCCCGGCTCTTCACCGTTGTTTGCAGTGAACGACAATCCCCCGTTATCGCTATATTTGATATGCAGATAGGAAGTCTTTCCATCCTCACCATTTATGCCCGGCAATCCGTCCTCACCATTGAAGCCCTTGAATCTTGCCCATGTGTATTTTTTCGGATCGTTGCTATCAGCTTGCGTATAGTCCACATAAGTACCTATGTAATCAGACGGGGTTTCGGTCATTTGTGAGGCACTGGTTGGATTTTGCACGGAAGAGTATTTGATATGGAAATAGCTTGTCTTGCCATCTGCACCCGGAACACCCGGCAAACCATCATCACCCTTAAACTTGCTCCAAACATAATCTTTCGGATTTGTGCTTTCTGTAGCCGTTTCCTTGTTGGTGGCAATGCCTATGTACTTCGTTGAATCTTTCGGTTGCTGGTACATCGGGTTTCCATCGGCATTGTCAGAGTAGGCAATCCAAGTATAAAGCGTTTTCCCATCTTCTCCCGGCTCTCCCGGAACACCGTCCTTTCCCATAATGTCAGACCACTTGTAATCCTTTGGGTCGTTGCTTTCGGTCGCTGTTTCCTTGTTATATGCAAAACCTATGAAGCCTTTTCCAGTAGGGTTGTCAGAGATACCGTTTCCGTTTTCATCATCGGCATACCTTATCCATGTATATGTGGTTTTTCCGGGTAATCCGTCTTTACCGGGTAAACCATCATCGCCTTTCTGTCCCTGCTGCCCTTTCGCTACTACTTTCCAATAAGTCGTATTGGTTGGTGTAATTCCCTTTGCCGGAGTTGGATAAATGTACCTGTATGTACAAGTTTCCGCACCGTTGCTATAGCTAACCTCATCGCCTGTATAGTACACATATTCCTCGTTGTAATCTCCACGATACACACCGATAAACGACACATCGCCAGAATCGCTTAATAGGCGTACATTATGCAAGGTAAGTTGTTTTAATGCCGTCACATTCCAGTCAATAGAGCTTGTTGCATCACCGATTCTGAATTTGTTCCCGTCCAGATCCAAATAGCACTCTCCATCACTGGTTACAATAGTTCCCGTTGTGATAGTCTTTCCGTTGATACGGGTAAATCCGTAAGTGGTTACAAAATCACGGAAATTATCATCAGGATAGAGCGAACTAATGATACCTATCTGGAAATAGTAGTTGTTCGGATCTTCGGTAGGCTCAAACTTGTAGGGTGTCTGCGTAACAACAAACACGCCATTCGTTCCAGTCTTGCTACACTTCGCAAACACATAGTAGCCGCCTTGCTCCGATAGGGTAACGCTCAATTCGCCTAAAGTCCATTGCTTTATGGTGGTTTCGTCTATGGTAAGGTGTGCCAGTATGCCCGAAGAAGCATCAAACCTGTTGGCATTGCCGTTTACATTGGCTTGCATCACAACTCCGATCAAAACAAACTGCTGGCTCTTTGAGCCAACGGTAAGCATATTCGTATCAATGGAATTAGGACGTATGTTTTCCGGGTCAAAATAACCGTCCGTGTCATACACCATATTCCTTAGCTCTTCGGTCGTGCGCCATCCCCTACGGGCTTTGTTCAAATCTTTCAGGCGGTTTGCCTCTATGATCTTGTTATGCTCTATCACATCTATCACCGTCTGCTGGCTTATGGATATGGTGGTAGTGTCGGATAGGGTAAGGCTGTAATCGTGATCCACAAGCAAGTTACGGCTTATCTTCTGGATTCTTATGCTCTTCTCCACACCGAAACGCACATCACGCACTGGCACATAGTCCCCAACCTTGAACACGCTGGTTTCGCTATCATCCGGCATATTCTCCAGAAAATAGGAGCGATCAAAGGTCAAAGCATACTGCACTCTGGACTGTGTGCGTGGCTTGAAATCATCATACCCGGCATACCAAAGATCTTCTTCCGCATTATCCTCATAGGACTTTGGCAGATTTATATCCGTGATCTTATAGCTGTTTCCAACCTCAATGCGGAAAGCCTCATTGTCGGTGGTGGGTATGGTCAGCCCTCGTTTGTCAGTGAAAGGTATGATCGTGAACTTCTTAGCCGAATGGTCATATCCTCCATCTGCTTTTACTTCAAACTGCTGTCCGGCAAGCCTGCCAGTTATGAATGTGATTTTTGCCGTTACTCCATTGATAAGGTACTTTGTCCCGTTTTCGTCCTTTTCGTTCAGGTCGAAATCCATTGTATCATCAACGAATGAGTTTATATCATCCTCAACAATGGCAGTAACCTTTCCTGTACGCTTCGGGAAAATATCATCATATTGTTCGCTATCCTCTTCGCTGCCTATCTCCTGCGCCAGTTCCGCATCCTCAATATAACGCTTGGTATCATCATCAATACCGATCATTTCACTGTTTGCCGGGATAACAGTACCGTCAGCCAACGTATGCTCATTCTTATTCATACGCTTTGGGTAAGGCAGTTGCAAGCGTTCTGAATAGTCCCTGTAGTCGCTCCGTATGTTGGTAGTGCCGCCCTCCACCCAAAGACGGGTAATAATGGCTTTATCATCCACCTTTTGATCTTTGAGGGTAAACAAACCGCCACCCTTACCCCACTCAAAGTAATCACTTCCGCTTGGTGGAATAACCTTTGTGCCGAATTTTCCGATATGGATAGTACGCACTCCGTTATTTTGGGTAATGCGGAACTCCAGTTTGAAATTATCCTTGCTACATAGCGATTGCAACACCTGTAGGCAGTTCTGCCGTGAAAATGATATAGTGCGTGGCTCTGTGTCCGGGCAATTCGCTTCATCAAAAGCCCACAAGCCCGGATAATCACGGTTCATATTGTATATGATCACCTTGACGAAATCCCTAATGGAATAAGTAAGGTCAAAAGTCATGGAAGTAGATTTTCCGCTTTCGTCCGTATTCCTGTATTGGGCTTTCATCAGTTCATACATCACGCCATAGAATACTGCATCATACTGGTAGTATCTATCCGTTTTCATTTCACGGGCTACACGTGTGCGGATAGTGTACTCTTCTCCGCCCACTATGATTTTATCGCCTTTCTCGAAGTCCAGCAATTCAGTGGAGATAATAGACAACTGTATGTTATCATCACCCATCAGAGATATGTTCTGCGTTGCCGATTTTATGGTACAGAACGGATCTCTGCTGAATAGCTGGATAGTGCCGCCTTTGCGCTTGATTACTTCAATTTCTCCCATATCACGATCGCATTAGTGGAAAATTCCTCTATATCCTCAATCACACCGCTTACAATAATGTCGTATTCTCCGGCTTCGGTATAAGTGTGTTCCAAAGCTACATCCGTTCCATGCACATTGAATGTGTGGCTTCCATCGCCCCAATACACATTAAGGAACTTCGTGCTGGTAACGGTTATTGTAGCCTTGCTGTTGGCATTTCCGATATGGCGCAATACTTTTTTCACTGGCTCACATTCTACCAGCTTCAAAGAGAATGTGCCAACCATCAGATCATTGTTGTATGTCCCCCAAGTCTTTTCCACATCAACCTCATCAGGCACATACACCTCATACACCAGAGGCTTTGCCTTTCCGTCATACTCGCATTTCAGGCGCACCGTACCCTCTTTGTCGAATTGCTCCATAAAGAGATTTACCCAGTTTACAAACTCCGATCGGCTGGAAGCCTCTATAAAGCAATCAAGCGTGATCGTGCGCTCCTTGTATCGTGGTCGCTTCAAGTCAATCACCTTTCCGTGGTAGTTATCCCAATCCACTTCCAGACTTTCTTTCCTTTCCAACCTACCCAGAAGCCCGGAAGAAGCGGAAACATATACGCCAAAGTCTTTAGTGTTCTTTCCGTCTATATAGTATTCCACATCGGTATTTGCCTGTAGCTTCATTACCTCCGTGGCAGACTTTGCCACATTGAACAAACGCAACTCATCTATGAGTGACTTTGTACCGTTAAGGCTCTCATCATTCAGTGATAGACCTTTCGGAGTGCCGGATATGGTATCTTTGAAGATCCGGCTTGTGTTCTGGTACACCTCGAATGTGTTGCCGGACTTCACAAAGGCAAAGAAATACCAGTTGTTAGGCATTACGCTCACCCATTGCTCCAGATAGTTATCCACTCCGTCAAAGTTCAGAAGCCAGCCCAGTTTGTTTGTTGCCGGGTACACATAGCAACACAGCGTGAAATCACCACTTAGGGGTATCGCTTTATCTGTTTGGCATTCACCAGCACCATTCATAGACAAAGATTTACCGCTCTTCGCTATTTTGGAAAATGTTGCACCATCAGAAAGCGTTGCATCAGCCCTGCTTAATGAAAAATCGTATGCCTTGCTACCGTCCGGATCGTCAAACGGCAAGTAGAGGATTAAATTATTGTCTATCATATCCGTAAGTCTTTTTATTGGTTCGTATAATCTTAACTCTTCCACCAACGGTTTCAACGGTGGCATTACCGTACACATTCACAAGCACCTCTGCATCGCTGCCAGCCACAGCGATAGCAAGGTATGAATCATCGAAAACGTCAATGGTCACAATAGCATGGTCGCCAACAGTTACAGAGGCTTTGGAGTTGTGCCGGATATAGATGTTGGAAACGGTAAAACCGTCATACTCCAGCATCGCTTTGCAGTCCCCGTTCAGCACTACATCTTTCCTGTTTCTCTCCACCACCTCATCATCCACATACACACCGTAAGCCTCACACTTTCCTTTGAAGTTCCTGCGTATGAAGTCCAGTGTTGGATAGTCATTCTTTATGCAGAAGTCTATCCCTCGTATATACAATCCAGCAAGGGAATCCACACCCAAATCTGGTTTGAGTTTCATTTGCCACAAGCGGCACAATCCCTTAGCTATTCCATCCTGTTTGATTTGATGCACCAGTTCCATAATTACGATATTCCTTGTGATAGTAATGAGTTGTCTTTGTTCTCAATCCTTTTCAGGGTTTCTTTAATCTCTGTCAGTTCATCCGCACTTACCTTTGTGTTCTGCGCTATTTGAGCCTGATAGATAATGTTCTGCTTCATAATGGCTATCTGGTCGCTCTGGTTGATCACAAAGGCATTCAACCGCCCGGCAATCACACCGCCTGTTTCCTCGCTCATAGAAGTAACAGCACCAGTAAGGGGATCGGATTCCTCTTCTTCTTCCGTCTGATCCTTGATCCAGTCACCTACACCCTCCAGAGCCATATTGAACTTATCCGCACCCTCCTTAACCATTTCCTCAAACCGTTTCTTTTCATAGTCGGAAAGTACACCGTCTTGCATAGCTTCACCAAGATAAAGCACGGCATCATTAATGGCTTTTGCAAGGAACTGGCGTTTCAGAGCTTCCACAACCGCATTTTTCAGCGTTTCTTTCGTCACTTCGCCCAATGCTTTTGCGGCATCCTCACCTTGACAATAGGCATCTACCAGCGCATCGGCAAAATCATCTATGGCGGTTTGTACATCAGTTCCGGCAAGCGTTTCAAGCATATCACGCTCCAGATCCTCAATCTGCGTGTCAATGTCCTTAATGGCTTCTTCCCATTCGGCAATCTTATTGTTGTCGGTGTCCTTTTTATCCTTTTCGGCTTGTATCTGCTGTTTAATGAGTTCCTGTTGTTCCCGGAGATTCTGTTTCTGCAATTCGTAGATCTCAAACATATCTCCGTTGTTTTGTTCTTTCTCCAGAGCGTTTTTGAGTTCCTTTATCTGCTTTGTCAGTTGGGCATATTTTACGAAATTCCAACTTTGTAGAGCGACTACCTTTTGTTGCTCCAAAGCGGCTATTTCATCTTCAATACCTTGTAACCTTTGTTGATGTGCCGCCCTTTCCTCATCGCTGTACACCCAGAAAGTCTGATCGTAGGAGTGTTGCAGTCTATCAAAGGCATTGGATAGCGCATCCACTTCCATTTGTATGTTCTGTATTCTTTCCTCCAGTTCATCATCATTGTTAAACAGCCCGGCAATCCACTGGATAGCCTGTAAAGCAATGGATATGGCGGCAAGGATAACAGAGCCTTTTTCTGCCGTTGCTATGGCTGCTGACATGGCTATACCAGCGGTGGCAACACCCTGTATCATCGCAATAGTGGACTTTCCTGTTTCACCCAGTAAATCGCCCAGAACATCGCAACTGTTGATCGCATCATTTACGAAGTTGAAACAGCCCTCGGTTGCATCCGCAAGGTTGCTCCAGTCCGTCTTTATCTGCTTTGAAGTTTTCTTTGATCCGTCCTGCTGTTTCTTGAATACCTGTGTAAGTGAATTTCCAAGAGCCTTAAATGGGTTCACATCAAGTATCTTCTTCTTTGCCTCATCCAGTTTATCCAGAACTGCGCTAAGGTCTGCCGGATTCAGTTTCAGGTCGGCTGTATTCATCTTATCCTGAATATCCTTAACCAGCTTATCTATTTGCTCAACGGTCAAAGCATCCAAGTCGGTAAACAGATTGCGCCAACTTTCGCTCTGCATGAGGAAAGAAGCGTTTAAGGCAGAAAGAGCCTCATTCTCGCCCTCATTCAGTTTTGCCAGTATCTCTTCATTGTTTTGCGCAATGGCTTGTGAGCGCAACATCGCATACTCATCCTGAATGGCTTTCTTTTGTTCCTCATAACTCCGATAGTTGGTAAGGATCTTTTCCTGTATCTCCTTATCGGCTTCCGCCTGCTTCTCCGATACGAATAGGCTTGCTTCTGCTTGCTCATCAGCACCGACAAGCCCAGTACTTCCATTTGCCAGCCTTTCTTTGGCATCTGCTATGGCTTGCACCTTTTCGGCAAGCGTGGTGGCTTGTGATATGGCTTCCGTCACACTTTCCTTGAAAAGATCCATTGCGGACTTTGCGCCCGTGATCTCATCGTATTGCATATTCAGGGAAATAAGGTGGTTTCCCTCGCCCTCTGTCAATGTTCCGGCTTGCTTCTTCTGGTTCATTTCCGCAATCTGGTTTTCCAGATATTGTTTGAATGAAGCACCGCCTTTCAGCAAGTTTGCAAACTGTGTGTTCGCCACATCTTCGCCCAGATTCCTTACCCAGCGGAAATACAACTCATACTGCTGTTTCTTGTAGGCAATTTCACCGTCAAACAGCTTGTTTTGTTCTCTCTGGTAGCTGGTATTCTCAATGCTTCTTCTCTCATCGAATCCCTCTTGCTCCGTTGCAGTCAATCCGCCTTTTCCGGCTGCTTTACGGGCTTTCTCCAGTTCCCTTTCCTCACGGTCTATGCGATCCAGATTCTCTTTATGCTGTAAGTCCAACAAGGCTTTCCGTTTCTCATACCCATCTTCCATGATAGAGATCCGTGCCTCTTCCAGCTTGCGATCCGCTTCCAGTTGCTTATCTCTCAAAGGATCTGCATTATTAGCCTGTTTGGTGGAAGTCTTTGGCAACCTCGCTTCAAGTCCGTTTATGGTTTTAGTCAGTTCCTTGTATTTGGCACTGTTGATAACCACATTGGAACGCTCTTCTTTTAGCTGCTTGATACGCTCGTTTATGCCCGATTCCGTGTTAAGGTTGGCAGTCTTGGTGTCCCTTGCGCCCGTTAGCTCATCCATCAGCTTTTTAAGGCTCTGTAGTTCCGTTGTGTCCGCCTCAACCTTGACTTTCTTTGCATTGAGCGTATCAATTTGTGTTTGGGTTTCCTGTATCTTCTTATCAAGCTCTTCAAAGGACATACTTACATAGTCCACGCTGTCAGTTACTGGCGTGGCATCCTTTGGGGCAAAATAGGCACTAAGGCTATTATCAACTTGGTTAATAGCCTCGTTCATTTCCTTAGCCTTGTTGATCTGTGAGGTAAGGTAGGATTCAACTATACCCTTGAATCCTGCTATCTCCGCATCGGTGGCTTTTGTCGCTGCCTTTGTGGAGTTCAATATGCTTGCTACTACATCATTGTATTGCTTGGTGAAAGCATCCCCGGACATGGAAGCCAGTAATTTTGCGTTATCCTCAATCTGGCTTCTTATGGCTTCCTGTACAGCACCTCCCATGTTCCGTATGTTTTCAGAGGCTTCATATATCGGCACTTCGTATGAATCTCCACCAGTGCTACGGTTCGTTACCGTCCTTGTCTTTCCAGTGTCATAGCTTGCATTCCCCAGATTCTTTATGAAGTTTGCATAGTTTTCATCCGACTTCTCCAGATATTCCTGTAGTTCCTGCTCGACATACTTAGCCTTGATTTTTTCGGCTGTAGTCTGCTGGATTGCGGCTGTCAGTTCTGCATACTTCAATTTTTGCTCATCAATGGTGGCATTCTCATCCAGCAAGGTTTTGTTATACTCCTTGCAAATCGCATTCACCTTGCGAATGGCATCACCATGCGTTTTTGTACCTTTCTCTGTGTTGCGGAGAATGGCAAACAGCAAATCCAGATTATCAATCTGCTTTTTGGTGGTGTCCTGAAATTCTCCCATTGCATCGGTGGCTTCCTCTTCGGAGCTTTTGAACAACGTGAGCGCACTAACCAGCATCCCAACCAGTGAAAGAATCCACCCGATAGGATTGCTCTTCATGGAAGCCCAAAGAGCTTTCATTGCAAGGGTGGCTTTCTTCGTGATTGATGTTAGTGCAGTCGTAACAGCACCTTGTGTTGTCTTTGCCGCTGTGTCCGCTACAGAAGCGGCTGTAGCCTGTTTTGTGGCTGTAGCCTCCAACTGCTTGCGTTTGGTGTATAAGTCCGTTTGAGCGGCTAATGCGGCTTTTCTGGCGGCACTCTGGTTGTCCTGTGCTGCCTCCAGTTTCTTTTCAGCCGTTGCAATTCTGGTGGCATCCCCGGCTTGCCTTGCCCAATACAATTCATACCGTGCCATTTCGGTTGCTTGCATGGCAGAAACAGCCGTTTGTTTGGCGGATTCCATCTTTTGTGCTGCCGCCTTGACATCGGTACGCATAGCCTCCAGAGTGGCGGCATTGTTCCTTTGCTTCGCTGCCACTTCTTGCTCCAGAGCGGCACGATATACGGCACTCTTAGCCGATAGGTCGGTTTTGCTAAGTGCCTCCCTTTGCTCAACCGTCAATACAGAGGTAGCCACTGCCTCATAATTGGCAGAGGAAGTGGTAAGGTTAAGGTTTGATAAGTATTCCTGCTGTTGGGCTGTCAATAACTGCTGTATGGTGGCAATGCGGAGTTTCTTTACCAGATTGGCTTGCTCTTCCGCTGTAAGTTCCTTTTGCAAGGCGGCAACATGAGCCTGTTGTGCGGCTGTCATAGCCTTTGTTTGGGCTGCTGTTTGTCCCGTTATGTTGGCTTCCGCTTTCAGTAGAGCGATCTTTGCCTGCTTAACGGTATTGTCTATCATGGCAACACCCGTGTAGCCCTTTGTTGCAAGGGTATTCAGCACGATTGCCGCTTTATAGCTTCCGTAAGCAATGGTAACAGCCTGTACGATACGGATAATCTGATCCATATTCTCCACAAGGTCTATCGCACCCTGAATAGCCCCAGTGAACAAATCCTGATTATCCTGTCCGATCTTGTTGAGCGCACTATCCCAAGCATCGCCCAAGTTGGAAAGCATACCAGTAAGCGACTTACTTTGCTCTTGCATGAGGTTGAAATAAATACCGCCCTCACTGGTCATGTTCTTAAATGCCTTTTCAACTTCCGGGAATCCAACTTTTCCCTCCGTTACCAGCTTGTTCAGTTCTTGCCTGTCTGCGTTAAGCACCTTGCCCAACTCTTCATAGATAGGAATACCACGCCCGGCAAACTGGCGAATATCCACCGTGTATGCCCTGCCTTGCGATCTCAATGTGCCATACAGATAGATAAGATCACCAAGTGGCGCACTCACACCAGAAGCCACGTTTCCAAGCATCACGATCTCATCTACCACGCTTTCCACATTCGAGCCGAAAGCAAGCATCTGTTTTGCGCCTTGCGCTATGCTGGTAAGGTCAAACGGAGTTCTGGCGGCTGTATCTACCAGTTGCGACATAAGCACCTGTGATTTTTCGGTACTTCTCAACATGGTATTGAAAGCCAGTTCAAGTTGCTGGAACTGCCCACGCACTTGCACTATGCTTTGCACAAGGCTCATCATTCCTTGCCCAACAAGGTAGGAAACAATATATCTCGCTCCGTTTTGCGCAAAGGTCAGAAACGATTGCTCCATGCGGTTTGCTTCCAGCACGGCATTATCAGAAGCGTTTTTGATATAACGCCCCATCGCTTCGCTTGATACCTTGAAATCATCTATATCAAGAGTGGCTTTGAATGCTAATGCTCCACCTATATTTTCCATACTAAATTAAACCTTTGACATAGTTCTTAATATCTTCTTTCGTTTTGAGTTCCCTATGGATAACCTTGCCTCCCTGCGGTGGTTTCGGAAACCCGTTCTCATCCGTTTCTGTTTTCGGCATCGGCTTAGTCTTTGCCATATCCGCCAACATGATCTCTACATTCATCCAAGAGATACCCCAGAGCAAGTAATCATAGCTCCAGCCGAATAGTTTCAGCAATTCCGCACGATTACCCCACGGGCTGTTTAGCCCTGTTACTCTATCATATCCGCTCTGCTCTTCGGTTTCGTTGTCCCTACTTCCCGTATTGATATGATAGAGGACGTAAAACCCCCGGCATTCATCATCTGGCTTATCACATCGGCAAGCTGCTTCAAGCGTGGTACGGTCAGATGCTCAATGAAGAAGTCACGGAGTATCTTTGTCTGTTTGCTTACGGGATTGGTGATTGAGCCGTTGTTGATTACTGCAACTGCGGCTATCTCTGCCATGAGGGAAATGTACTTGAAATACTTCTTAGCCTCTTGCGTGGGCTGTTCCTGTATCTTTTCCTCATTGAGTTCTATTTGTAGGTACAGTTTCCTCAAATAGTCAATAGTACCCAGATAGAGCGGCTTTATATGGAACTGGCGCATATACACCTCAACCATCTTTCCCTTATCGGTGTCCGGCAATTCCATCACAGAAACATTCCAATCTTTCGGAATCCGCCTGTCATGCCATACCTTGACATGGTTAGGGAAATGTTTGTTCCACCAGCGTACCCACTTAGGAGGCTTTACCGGGTTAATCTTCAAAGGCACGGAGAATTTAACTCCCATCTGAATTAGTGCCTGTATTGCTTGCTCTTCTATTTCAAGCTGTTGTTCTCTTGTTAGTTCTTTGGGCTTCTCTTCCATATACGTTGCTGTTAAAAAGAAAGCCCCCTACGTTGTTTGCAGGAGGCTTTCCTGTTACATTTAAGCATCAGGATTACGCTTTAGTCGGGTCGGTTATTGCCTCATCAACCTGTAACTCCGCTTGATACTGGATAGCCAGAGGAACAAGGCAGATACCCGTCTTTGAGTAAGTAATCTCAAACTTCGGAATGATACGGACATTGGCGCATCCAACGAAAATACCCTCTTCGGGCTGCTGCCAAATCGCCCATTCTTTGTAAGGCAACTTCTTCGGTCGTGTCCATTTCCTTGATCCTTTCTGCCCAGAGATAGTACCACCGAAGTATCTTGAAAGCAATTCCAGATCAGGATCCATCAGAGAAAGGTTTACCGTTGTTTCGGTTTCGCCTACCTGTGTAAGTTTCCTGTTGGAAGTTTCAGACTTATGTACGGTGGTTTCCGGGTCGGAATCCACAAGCTGACAAGTGTCCTGATACACATCGCCAAGATCTAACCAATCCGTGCCTTTGGCTGGCATAGAGCCATCTTCTTTTGCTTCGGCTACATAGATCTTCTTTAAGCCCATTGCTGTATATACTGGCATAGTCGTAAAAATTTATTGGTTCAACTTCTTTTCTCTTACTGTTATCTCTAAAGCGATAGAAACAAAGTGTTCGTTATGTTCCGGCTCTTTGATAGGGGGATTGATCAAACCGATATTCCAGTTGTAACCGCTCCCTTTCTCGTAGTGGTTCTGAAGCACTGCAATCACTTGTTTCCTTATCGCTATCAGTCTTTGGTAGTCTATCCTATACACGGGTGGATTCTTGCGCTTGCTCACTATGTCCGGCACATGAATGTTTACGTTGATTTGCCCGAAACGCACGGATTCCTCACCGTCTATCGCATGGGGTACTATAATCACATCTTCTTTGCTGTAGTCGTTACGCTCGTAGTCAATGCTGCCTGTAATCATGGTTTTTACCTCACTTTCCATCAGCATTTGATACACCCGTACCGCTATTTCTTCCGTTGTAATCATAACACACCTCCGAATAATTCATTTGCCTTTGCCTTAGCTTTAGCCATAAGCGTATTCATGGCGGCTGGAAAATCCTTTTTTGCTTTCAATTCCGCTGGCAGAATCACATTGTACCCCTTAGCCTCAACGTAGGCTGCGTAATTCATTCCGGCTACTATAATGAGAGAGAAAGCATCCGGCAAGCTGTTAGCCATCTGCATAGCCACATTAAGGCTTGCTTTAGCCCCCTCATTGTTAGGCTGGTTTTCCTCACTAAAGTATTCCAGTTTCTTGTTACGCACTATCGCATAGGATATTGAGTTTGTGAGGTTGCCCGTCCTGTCAGTATAGCTGTGCTTCTCCTTAGCGTACTTCACAAGGCTTTCGCCAAGAAACTTCAAAAGGTATAGTGTAGCGTTTTCAAGCCTTACTTGAAACGCTGCCACCGCCTTTGAAATGACACTGCTATGATTGTTGGTCGGAATTATCCCCATATCTCAATGTATCTTCTGTTAAGGTTATCCACGCCTTGAATCTCGAAAACTGACACCTTGCCATCCTCGCTTGTTATCTGTACTGGCGTTGCAATATCCAGCGTACCTTTGAAGCACTTCGGTATAAGTACATCGTAGGTATAAGTGAATACTTGCCCGTCCGTACCGATTTTCTGTTTGGCTGGCACGAAAGTTTCTATCTGGCACTCACAACCGTTGATCCAGTCGCCCGTTTGAGGCTCTGAAACAATAAATCCGGTGTTCGGATCTCTTTGCCCGTCCTGAATCTCCTTGTATTTGAAAGTACCGTTATATCTCATGGCTACCACCTGTTAGATCCGTCCGTGATAGACGATATTTCCACAAAATCCGACACTTCCAGACCGTTTTCACTGCAAATAGCCTTGATACGGTTCTTTAGCTCATCCACATCATATCCTTGTGAGGATTTGCCCATGCTGTCACTCGTAAGGACAACCAGTTTCTTTAATACCTTGATAGCGGCAATGGCAATAGGTTTCCTATCGGCTTCCGCATCGTATTCGGCATCCAGATCGCCCACATTTGCATCAGCAAGAGCCTTTTTCAATGTGATAGGGCTTACGGTGTACGGTTCAAGTTCACCGATCAGAGCATCGTATTTTGTCAGATTTACCATCTTTAGACCTCCTTGTTAAGAATTTCAGAGAGTGAAGCGGCTTGCTCTTCCGTCAGTTCATCCAGCTTCTTGGAAACGCCTTTTACTCCGGCATTCTTGGCGGCTGGATTGCCGATTTCTTCAAGTGCTGCTTTCACCTCATCAAGTCCGTATTCTTTCTGCTGGAATGAGATTGTTTCAGGCTTCTTCTCATCAGCCTTTTCATCATTCCCATCATCAACAGAAGTAATCTCACACATACCACGCTTCACAAGGTCGTTTACCCTGCTTAGGTCGTTTGTGGTAAGAAGATCGCCAGACTTGTAAATAGTCTGGTGATCATTCTTATCTCTGAAAGGCTTTAATACTACCAGTTTCATAGTTTAGCCCTCCATAAGAGCATCAATGCCCTCAAACTCCTGCTTGGTGCAATACATACGCTCGTTTCCGTTGGCATCTGCCGGGATCGTCTTTTCGGAAATGCCTCTTACCTGCATACAGATAATGGCATTAATATCCGTAATGATAGGCAGCAAGCGTCCAGATCCTTGCGTAACTTCACCTGCTACCTGACCAGTGGATTCACCAGTACGCCACTTGGCGATACGGATTCCGTTACCAGCGTTCATGTAGTCCACATCGTCCTCTTCCATGAGTTCGCTGTCCTCAATAGACGGCTGGATTTCACCGATAACTCCGGCTGGCTTGATACAGATAAAGTTGTGATTCCACGGCTCAACAGATCCACGCTTACCGTCCTTATCTTGTCCCATCTTACGGGTAATAACCGTAACATTCGGGATTTCGTTTTCACCCAAAAGGGTTTCCAGTTCGGTTTTGGTGACGGTTTGAGCCTGTTTGTCGTTACCGTGTACCAGCAAGCGTGTGGTTTGATCCATACGCAACCAGTAGTACAGATCTTGCGACATCAGGATTTCGCCCGGCTCAATACCTCTCTGGCGAAGCTCCGCACACAGAGCGGCAAGCATCAGCACGGGTTTAACCTTTCCTGCCTTGGTGTTTGCCGTAGTCCAGTTGAAAGCCGAAATGAGCTTGTTAGCCTCATCCATGCGGTAATCAATCTCGAACTCACGACCGCCCGGATTGTTGATAGCTGGTTTGAACTGTGCGACACCCCAGTTGGAGAATGCCATAAGCGCAATGAAGTCCATGACATCTTTGCAGCCCAGATAGGCATCCTGCAAATCGGCTTTGAGTGTCTTTTCAATCTCCCTAACCTTTTGAGCATCCGAAAGACGGGGATTCTCGTACACTTCCATCAGCTTGCGATAGGTACGGGCGGACATAAAGAACTTGTGTCCCACACGGGGGATCTCCTTAGTCCAAATATCGAAGCCGTCAGAGCGTCTTTGAGGGGTAGGTGATTCATCAGCCAACAGCGTAGCCATGAAACGAAGCCGATACTTACCCATGATACCCTCCGCTGTCAGCGACATTTGAGGGGTATTGTAGGTAAACCAGTTATCGGAATACATCTTCTGGAACAAGGCTACTTCTCTTTCAGAAGCCTTGTCGAAAGCCTTGCGCCACGTTGCCAGAAAGTCAATAGGTCTGCCATCCTTGTACAGCCCTTTGAGTTTTGAATAAATTGATTTCATACGTTAGCCTCCTTTCTTTAGAATGATTGAGTGAGTTTAACGTGTGGATTTGCTTTCAGGAACTTGCCTGTAGCATCTTTCTGGCTTGCCGGGATAGGCGGAACACGCCTTTCATACATTGCGTATTGCATCGTGTCAGCCGATACGTCAATACCAGTTTCAAACTCTTTCACATCCACATCGTAGATAGTTACAGCGTTTGCCTCACCGATTTCAGCGGCATTGGAAGATTTCTCTACCACCTCCACCAGCACATCATCCTTTGCAAGCCCGGAGATCTCACCAGAGAGCGTGATAACATAGTTCTCGTTCTTTTCTTCAATCTTGGTAATGGAAACAGCAGAGGCAAAAGTGCCAGAGATAGCACCAGCCTTAGCTACCTTATCACCAACAGCGAAGATCGGAGCGTAGAACTCATCCACCAAAAGGCGGACAATCTTCTTATCATCGCTATCTACCTCAACCACCTTAGCGGTTTTCAACACGCTAACAAGCCGGGTTTGCTCATCATAGATCGCAAGTGTTCCAGCCGGAATCATATCGCCAACATTGAAACGCTGTTTGGCAACATCCAGATTGAAACCGCCTTGCACAATAGAGGGACTACCCGTAAATATCGGGCGTTCCCCTGTAAATGAGTGGGTTTTCCTTTTCATTGCGATAATTATTTAACTGTGATTGATTCCAGCAAGCTATCCGCAGCCTCATCTATCTGTTTTTCGCTTGCCGCCTTTGTACCCTCTGAATCATCAGTAACCAGACCTGCCGTAATGAAGTCTTGTTTGAGAGTTGTTACAGCCTCTTCCACATCCTCATCATCAGAAATGGATTTGGCGAAACGGTCACGGAACTTAGCCGGAATGTTGTGCTTTGCCATAGCAGCGTTGATTTCTGCCATGCGTTTTGCCTTGCTTTCGCCAGCTTTCATTTTAGCCAACTCATCTTCCAAAGCCTTAATCCGCTTCTCATTCGGATCATCCTTTTTATCATCAGCATCATCAGTTCCGCCTTTGTTCCCTTTTTTGTCGGGATCATCATCTTCACCGCCTTTGCCGCCTTTGTTCGGATCATCCTTTTTCTTGTTAGCCCATCTGGTAGCTTCACCTTGACTTTCCTTAGCAACGTCCGCTATCAGGTTTGCCGTTGTTTCAATCGCCGCATCATCGGTCGAATCATCCTCAATGCTGCCACCCATTTTTTCGGTTATCGCTTTAAGGTACTTCTCCGATAGACCAGTGTCCTTACACAAGCCTTTTACTTTTTCAAAGAGTTTCTTATTCATACTTGAATTGCATTTATAGTCCGTTAATATGTGACTTCTACGACTGCAAATATAGAAAATAATTCCGTAGAAATGTGTTCATAGAACACAGAAAATTTACTTGGTTAATGTATTTATTTTCTGTGTGTTAGAAAATAAGTTAGAATTTTACAGAAAAGATCTCCGCAAATTATTTGGTATATTACAAATAACACACTATATTTGCACTGTGTTTAAGGAACACACATAACAAGAATAGCAACATTAAAAAGATTTCGGATATGACTAAAAAAGAATTTGAAGAGAGAACGGGATTAAAGGTACAAGATGATAGCTACTCTAAGATAGAAGAAAGCTATATGAAAACAGACCTTGACAAAGATCAGTTCTGTAAGTTGTGGGTGGAAAACCCGGATGCGCTAAGAGAGATCGAAACGAAAACGGTGCTGGTTCGTGAGCTTTACGAAGAGCGCAAGAGCCTTGCAAACTTCTTGATTGATCAGGCTGAAAAATGGAGTGCATCAGACTTGCGAGAAAAAGCAATCGCCATGATAGGTGAAAGGGAATATCTAAGGCGCAAGATTGCCAGAGGATATAACCTTTGGGATGCCGATAAAGAGTTATTGGATAACATTTTAAGGAAATAAGATTATGAGCGCAAAGACGCACCTAACAATGAATAACTTAAAAACAAAAAGACATGGAAGCAACGATTAAACAAGTACAGGAAATAGTATCAGTTCTTACAGAGGAACAACAGCAGCTATTGAAAGACACTATCAACTATGGTGCATGGGGTGATGCAGATATGGAATTTCTGGATGAGAACGGGAATATAGAAACAGTCGGAATGTATGGCTATTGTACCAATGATGCAAAAGAAGCCGGGCATTTTTCGGGTAGAAAGGTTGCCGCAATGTTCCGATCAATCTACAAAAAGCTATGCCCGGCAAACCGAAACCAGACAGGCAGATATATTTCCCACTGTAACGACTGGTGGGGTGATGGTTCAGGCGATATGCTGTTTATCAGACATAGTTACTATAGAGCCTTTGAAGAGTGGGCAAGACAATAACAAAACGGGTGGGGAAACCCACCCTTAACCAACAAAATGCAACATCGAATATGAATAATCCAATTTACATCAGAGTGCTACAGCACGATAAGAACGACCAGATACGCATAGGTGAAGCCTTTCCAGCTACAGACTTGGAACAGGTGGAAAAGAACATAATAGCCCAATATGAAGCAAAAACAGCTTGGTGTGGCGGCTTCAAAGTGGCGTGTGAACGGTACTACAAGCGCATTGCAATAGTCAATGCCGTTAATCTTGGAATAATGCGATTGATTTATAACGAATAACTACGGATATGGGAATACTGAAAGATGCAATACTGGATGCACTCAAAGAGCAGGGTGTAAAAGCGGAGTGGGTAGGAGAAAAGCCCAGAGTGTTGAAAACGGCTGCACAAAGCAAGTACGATGATTTGCGAAAAGTAGAGCGGAACTATACCAGAGGTGTACATGAAGCAAGAAAGGAGGCAAATAAATGAAAGCAATAATTGTTTATTCAGGGAAAGGCGGAGTAGGGAAAACTACTACTACGGCTAACATTGCACGATTATTAGCAAAACAAGGTCATAAGGTATTAATCATTGATGCCGATATAAATACACCATCCATGAACTCTGAATTTGATGGAGAACACCCACAAGATAACATTTGGGTTCACTCTTCAGGAAATATGTTCAGTAAGTTTATATACTTAGAAAAGTCAATGGTAAGGCAGTATCTTGAAATGGCTAAAAGGATGATTAGGAAGATCAACCCGGATTTTGTTCTTATAGATACTCCGCCAAGCGTTACAAATGTACACATAGAACTACTTAACCGAGTAAAGGTTAGTTATGTTCTATTTGTCACGCAACCTACCAAACTAAGCAATCAGGACGTTTTGCGTACAATGGATTTCTTTCACGAAAGATGCGGAAGAGTGAATTGCGGAATTGTGGAGAATATGTGCTATGACAATGAGGAAAGGAAATATCCGATAAAACTTGTAGCACAGATCCCTATGCAAGACAAGATGAACACGGATAACTTGTTATCAAATGCTCAATCTGAGTTTCAAAAGATAGTTGATGAAATCGTACAGAGTGATATTGTTGTTCTTGAAGAATATTCCACCGAAAACGGATATGATGAAAACTTTGATGTTACGGATATACACATTACCGGCTCACGAAAACATTACTTTACCCATGAACTTAAATATGATAATGGTGTAGAAAAAACTCTTACTCTACCTGCTATGAAATTTCTGTCTGTAAGAACATGGGACAAAGTGAGGCAATACATCTGCAACCATGATGAATTAGGATGGCACTATGACGCAAGGATTGTAAAATGTGACACCGAGATCGTCGGTAGAATGGTAAACCACTTTAAGAATGATGAGAACGCATATTTTATGGTTATAAATGCTCCAAATACGGAAATTCACCTAATTCCTGGTGAAATAGGTATATGTTCATTGCTGACTGGTCAAAGGGGGCATTACGAGTTGCCAAGAGTAAGTTATCAAACAAGCAAGGGCAATGTTGTTCTATTCCCAGACGAAGTTTTGCCCGTTGATATGGAACTTCTCCAACAACAAATAAACGATGGATATACCATGTTAAGTGATGGAAGATATTTTCCACCAAAAGAAACTGTAGAGGATTGTTACAATGCTTTTGGGGCAAGAATTGGACTACTTGATAATTGGGAGGACATTTATAATGAATGGAGCAATTAGTACTATATCAAAATTTAATAGAGTATCTGATAGAGTACGAGAGAAGTAACTAATAGAGTAACGGAGATATTCATAAAACTATAAAACTAATATATATAACTAAGATAATATAGGCATGAAAACACTGTTTATTGATGTGATGCTCAAAGGCAGATTTGTTGCCACATTGCGATACAGGTATTGCCCGGCTTTTCCTCTGGATATAGAAGAACTTTCCGAATTTGTGGTTAGCAAACTGCCTACTTTGAGAAACAAACCATTCAACATAGTATTTTGATATGGCACAAGAAAGCATTGATGATTTTATCCAGATGGCAAAGGATTACGCCAAAGCAGAAAAGGATCTGGATGTTCAGCGTTGGGTGTTTGTCAACTTTGAGCGAATAGACGAACAAGGAAACTATGTACGATTATTCAGCTACGATTTACCCCGTGAGATTTACGATCGCAAGCGGTGGGTAATGGAGTGGAGAAAGGCAAAACTTGTGTGCAAATACCCAAAAGGAAATGTTAGATACACATTGAGTTTCTACGATAAGCGTTTGGGACTTGACACACGCATTAATGAGGATCTTAAAAGACTTCTGGCGGCAAAGGCACAAGTAACAAGGGTAAGGCGAAAGATTGAGGAATATGTGTCTTATAACAAAGTACACAATATGTTTTTCGATGAGAGCACCGATGCGGATTTACTGCAAGCTCGTGAAAAACTTGCCATAAAGATTGCTAATGTACGGGTAGCAGAAGAAAGAATGAAGTTAAAAATCAAACAAATACAGGAGGAAACAAAATGACAAAAGAACAGATTGAGAAAAGATACAACGAACTTGTAAATGGTATTGAGAAAAAGAGAATGTATGACGGTCGTAATACCGTTGATAGATATGTATGCGATACGTGCGAATATATGATACACACCACATACAAAGATAAGGGCGTAACCCCTTTTACTATGCGCTGTACAAGATGTGGTGGCACAATGTATCATACTAAGACTTTCGACAAAAAAACTGTGCCCCCTTATGTTATGGTGTTTGATTGGTATCGCCCAACTTTGAAACAGACACTAAAAATGTCAGATGGAATGATTGATCATATACTTAACGGAGGTTTAATCTTAGACGATAGAAAATGGTAACAATCAATGGAAAAATATTCTACGACAAGCCCGGGAGCTGCGGTACTTGCCCGTTCTTCAGCGATGGCAACTCCTATCTCAGCTCACGGCTTGGGTGTAGTTCCTCAATGGGATTTTGTATAATGTTTCAAGAGAATCATAGAAGCTGGATAAATCCACCACGGAGATGTCAGAAGCTGTTTAACAAGGCTTTCCGTATGCCAGACGGAAGCAATCTTGTTATAGTACGAAATGATAGTTAATGATTTGTTATATGTAATATAATTAGTATATTTGCGTTCAATAAACACAGTTATATGAAGCAGGAATTTAAGGTTATCCATGTAGAACTAATAGAGCCATACAACGGAAAGAAACACTACTACTTTGGCTCAAAGGCAGCAATCTATGACACACTGCCGGAAAAGCTGGTAGGAATAGCCAAAGAAAGCCTTTGGAATGTGGATCTTTCCGTTGGCGAATACTCAAACAAGCATTGTATTATTCGGATGGGGAAACTCAAACGTAAACAACAATCGAAGAAAGGAGCGTAACATGGAAGATGATAAATCAATCAGAAAGATATGCGAGGATTCCGCAAATGAGTTATCCAGAGCATTTGAAGAGGTTGCGAAAAGCATTGCTGAAACTGGAAAGGAATTTAATTCACTCATGGATTCTATTATGAAACAATCCATTGCGGAAGCATATATTGAAGAAATGAAGTGGATGGATAAGCTGGTTTGTTCGTACTGGCTCACAAGATGGTATTACCGAATGAAATACAGGAAAGCGAAGTACGCCAGAATACAGGCAGAAAGGTATTATAATCAAAATTTCAAGTGATATGTTAGGAGCGATTATTGGAGATATTGTAGGATCACGGTTTGAGTTCCGCAATACAGACAAATACGATTTTGAAATGTTCACCGAGGAAAGCACTTTCACGGATGATACCATTTGCACCATTGCGATAGCGGATGCCATAACAAAAGGCACTGACTACAAAAGCAGTTTGCTTGAATGGTGTAGGAAATACCCCACTCCCAAAGGTGCATACGGTGGTAGCTTTGCCCGTTGGATAGCTTCAAGCGATCCGCAACCTTACAATAGTTTCGGAAATGGATCGGCAATGAGAGTTAGCCCGGTCGCTTGGGCATTTGATGGTTTGGGCAAGGTGCTGGAAGAGGCAGAAAAGACTGCAAGTGTGACACACAACCACCCGGACGGGATTACGGGTGCTGTAGCCATTGCACACGCTATCTACCACCTACGCACCACACACGATTTGCCCGGACTTGAAAGGGTAATGAATATATATTATCCACGCTTTATGCTTGGCAATTATTTCTCTGGCGTGTTTGATGAAACTTGTCCGGGTACAGTTCCCGTTTGTCTGAAAATAGTCCGTGTAAGCACTTCATTTGAAGATGCCATAAGACGTGCTATTTCTTGGGGTGGTGATAGTGACACCATAGGCGCAATAGTCGGATCAATGGCAGAAGCGCAATGGGACATACCAGAGGATATGCGCAAAGAGGCTTTCAACAGATTGCCCGTTGATATGCTAAATGCGTTTGGGGATTTCTTTCAGAAACTTAATAACAAGAAAACAATATGATAACAAACAAGATAATAGAAAATTTGTGTAGCACGTTGCAAATAGACAAAAGACAACTGGTTACTATCATAAACAATGTGCATCTAAAAAAGTATGTTTATCCAGTTGATATTAGATCCCTTGCGGAATTAGGAATACCAGTTATCAGTGTTATATCAAACATTCTAAACATACCAGCGAAAAAGGCTTGCGAACTATGTACAGAAACAATAAACAAAGAAACAAAAGAGGTATGCCCACCAGATATAACCTATGAAGATCTTTTGGTCGTACTTGGTATAATAGCACAAGATTTTGAAGTCAGAAAACAACAAGCTATTTTGAGAAAGTATGAAAACAAATGAAGATTGGAACAAAGCCGGATTCTTTTCCGGCATTACAGAAGATTATTCAAATTACCACTGGTATAAGGGGGAAAAGGAGAATCCGTACACCAAAGATACATTCCACCCCTTAGCCGCTTCTTTTTGGGAATATGAGCGTGATTTCCATTTCGGGTATCTTGATAAGGCAGACACAAACAAAAGCCTTGCAGAAGCCTACAAAGAGTGGAAAAAGGAGCTTATCAATGACTATTTACCCGGTAAATCTCCAAATCCATACGGAGATACTACGAATTGGGAAAAGTCCTTTGAAACTGGCAAAAGAGAGGCTTAAAGCCCCTCTTTTTTTATATCTCTTCCAACTCAACTACCCACCCTCTGCCAAAGCCAAATTTGCGCTCTGTTTCTTGGTACACCTTTAGTACTTTGAAGCGTGATCCGGCACGAAATACAACCTCATCCTCATTGGGGTAATGCGATATGGCTTTCACATCCACACCCTTTTTACTCTTGATAACCAGCATAAGGTTATCGCCAAAGATTGCCGTTTTCTCTATGCTGGTAGTGCTTGACATAAAAGCCTTGTTTACATAGGGAGTGCCAGAGGATAGGCATTTCTGCATTTCCTGAATATACCGATCCAGCTTCATAGAATCAAAGCTGATACCAGAGAACACAGTACCGTTATATCGTGGCATTTTCTCCAGTGCTGCGTTATGAGCCGGATAGTATTTCTGGCACAATCCTCCGTAATCCTCAACTCTTCCGAAATATGGATCAACTATGCCATAGCCGTAATTGTTGCACCATTTAGAGTCGTATGTGTATCGGTTGATCAATGCAAGCTCATCCACTGGAATACCCGTTTTCTTGCTGTATTCCCTCATCTTATCCGCTTCATTGCTATAGTTCTGCCATTTTCCACCGATAGCATTGTTTCCTGAATGGTTTACGGGCGCATTGATATACTCATCCAGAGCCTTTTTTGCAAGATCTTCCGTTTCTCCATTCAGTTTAACCAGTTTCCCTTGCTTATCAACATACTTCAAAGCAAGTTCTTTTTTGTATTCGGCAAGTCGTTTGTAGGCATACCCAACATTACTATCCCACTGGCTACCATATTGCGCCAAAGCCTTATCATAAGCATCTTGAAGCCGGGCGATCTCCAGTTTCTCTTCCGTTGTAGCGTACAGATCAATGGTAGATCCATCACCTTGCTTTGCCAGCTTGGAAAGTCTGGCTTTCTCTATCTCATGGATCTTTGCTTTGACTTTTTCGGAAAGCGTTCTAATCTCCGTTGCAGTCTTGCCGCCGTTGATAGCCTCGTTTAGTTCCGTTTGCAAGGCTTTCAGTGGCTTGCTTTTGCTTTTGTACTCCAGCAAAGGTTTGGCAGCATCTACGGCTAACTGGATTTCATATTGAGCCTTGACCGCTTCCAACTCCTTTTCAAGCATCTTCACCATTTCGGGCGAAGTGGGAAACTTGTTTTTGTCAGCTACCCACTTCTTTTCAAACTCCAGTTTCTTTATCTGGTACTGGAGATCCCCAACGGATATTTTTGCCTTGAAAGCATCAAAAGCATCATACAAGGCTTGTACGGCACTTTCTCCGTACTTGCTTACTAATTCCTTATGGTGCTTCTGTTCTGGTGTCAGAGGGTGCAATATCTCATCCACACCGCCCTTATTATCCCTTATGAAGTAGGGCAAAGTTCCCTTTGCGCTCGCTTCATTGATACGATCCTCATTTGACTTTACCCAACCTTTGAAATGAGCCGGATAATCTTCTACTTCGTTATCGCTGTTTTCAAGTGTGGCGTTCTCATCCTCCAGAAGTTTATCCAGCATCTTTTCTATTTCCTCATCCTTTGCCAGCACTGGCACTTGGTAGCACCTACAGTTAGGATGCCAGCCCGTCCATTTGAAAGTTTTGGGATAGATGCCTTTCAGATCATCGCAAATATCATGTACGGGGTGGTTGTTGCTCAACTTGATTTCAATGCCCACCACAAAATCCAGTTGTCCCCAACGGGTAAAGTCGGCAGTTCTGTAGGCTATGTTCGTTTCAGTCCGGGCAAGCCTTTGGGCATTCCGATATGAGGAACGGTAAACACCTTTGCCGGGGTGATACTTCTTCGGATCATCATCCACCCATTTGTATGTTTCTGTTGTCTGGTCGTACACCCTGCGTTTCCATTTCCTGCCATAGATAGGATTTCCGTTCTCATCTTCTCCGATCTTCACACGGAAACGCCTATACCATCTATCCGGGTCGTTCAGATACTCTTTGATTTTGGTAGCAAGTCTGTTGGCTGGTATTCCCTCACCAATGGCAAGATCCAAAGTCTTTTCAAGCTCTTCTTTGTACATTCCCGTGTACTTCCATACCTTTTGCGATAGGTTTAAGCCGTCCTTTGTCTTTCGGGCAAAGAAAGCATCCATAGCCTCCATGTTGCGGAGAAAGAACCGGGCAAAGTGGTTATCCTCTATAGAGCGTTCACCAAACACACTTTTAACCAAAGCATCATTATTTTCATTGGATAAAAGCCACTCCTTTTGTACGCTGTTTCGGATCGTCTGGTAAGTCTGGCTGTACATATTGCGAAGTATGGGCGTAACATCTTCACTGTAGCCATACTCCGAAAAGGAAAATGGCTTACCATCTTCAAGCTCCGTGCCTTTCACAAGCTCAATGATTTTACCCAGTGAATCAAGATAGATCTTACGCACTTCGGCAGCATACCCCTCTGTGCGCTTGAACAACTCCTGCTGTAGCTTCTTTTCGTTTATGTACTTCGCCATACTGTTTTACCCTTTCTTTTGGAAATGTTCGCACCAGTCACTATCCAGAAACTTTGAATACTTGTGGAACGGGCATTTGCACAAAAACGGCTCGCCTTTCCAGTTCAATTCATGGTAGCCGTATGAGTGCTTGCAATCCCTACAATGATACTTCAATTCGGATCGTTTAAGTTTCTTTGCCATTACTCGCCCTCCCCAAATACATCAGTTCTGTTTAGTGCCATTTGTCGCTCCAGTGCTTCGGCTTGCTCCTTGCTGATTTGCTCGTACTCCTTTTGGGCATTCTTCACAAGGTAGGAAAGTTCCAGAGTGGACTGCAAAGAGAGTGCGCCAGCCCCGTACTGTTTCAGCACATCGGCAAGCGTTTCACTGACATCTTCACCGAACGGCTCTTGAAACTCGTGTGTCAGTTTCAATGCCTCATACTTGGATTTGTTACGATAGTCCAACACATTCCCCATAATAGCAAGCATGATACTTGCGTGGCGATTCATGTAATCATCGTGGGTTTCCTTGCGCTTCTCCGCCTTGATAACAGCCAGAAGCATAACCTTTCGGATAGCCTTTGCGGAAAGGTTGCCCAAACTCTTCATGTTGTCAAAATCAATGTTTGGCGTGAAAGTCTTGGAAAGAATGTGCTTATCCAGACGCTCGTACTCGTTAGCCTTGCTCTGTGAGGCTTGATCCCATGTAAGGTATTTCACCTCACCTCCATTTTTGAGGATAAACAACTTAGCCTCATCCTCTGCCTTTGGCAATGAGTTGAGAATTTCAGAAGTTGCCACCATAGCCGGATTTGCAAAGCGGTCGTTTACATCAGCATCCGTGCTTTCCAGAGCCTCCGATCGCTCGATCATCGGCTGTACTCCTGCGTGTTCAACCTCTTGCTCAAACAGAAGCACGGGTATTTTCCCGATAGGGTTTTGAAGTACCGCAACCTCCCAGCCGATATTTCCACGCTTCGCACGGTATATGGTATCGGCTGTGTAAATATCCACATGGTAAACCGTCCTATTCCCTGCCTCTGTCAGATAGTAGCCCCACGCAAAGGCTTTGAGTTTCCTATACTGATCCTTTACGGTGTAAATATCATCGCCATTCTTCTTGCAAAGCACATTAAGCAAAAGACGTGGGTTATCCTCTTTGTCCCTATACACATGGTAGAGTATAGCCGCTGATCCCTCCGATCCAGCCGCTCTTTTGGCTTCCCTTACACGGGCATTGAAGTGGACTTCATCATTCAGGTTTTTATAATTCTCAAATGCTTCATCCGTCCCCTCTGAAAGTTGCCCCCATTTTACTGGTCTGCCATAGAGGAACACCAAAGCAATTTCATTGATAAACTGCTGGTAGGGGATAGGAATTTTCCACCTCTTGCTCCAGCGTAAGAAATTGCCTTTCTTATCGTACACCGCACGATCCTTTCTTTCCATTATCTTGTGGCTGCTTACCTCGTAATCTCTTAGATTCTTGGCAGCGACAATGGAATGATCGTGCATCATCGTTAAGGCTCTTGATACATCCTTTGCATCCAAAAGCTCCGTCAAGCTCTGCTGGTAGCCAACAGCCGCTTTCACTTGGTTTGTCAGTACATTGAATAATCCCATATTATTTGAATTTACCCGGTTAAACCTAATCTCCGTTCTATATCGTCTGGTATCTCATACTCGTTGTAGTCAAACCACGATCGCATGAGCATCATATCCCGCCAGTCCGGGGAACAACCTAAATCCTCCTTGATTGCCTCCTTTGGTTTCAGCTTCAAACTTCCGTCATCGTCCGGCTTCCAAGTTTGCAGTTGTTCAAGTTCCCTCGCTATCTGCTCTTTGTCCGCCTGACTTACCAGATCCTCATCTATGCCCACATCGGAAGCGTTGATATGTTCTGCCAGCTTGTAGCCGCATTGCGCTTGCAAGTTTTGGTAGTTCTCATCTTTCAAAGCACGGCTGTTGTTCACAAATCCCTGTATCTCGCAACTATCCACGACACCACCGCCCACACCGTCCTCATCCACGATACACCGATAGTTTGGTATTCGGTACTTCTTCTGGCATCGGATAATGTACGCTTGTATGTCTGTAGTCTTGCTTACGGGAAAACTCCTTATGTCTATGATATTCCATCCGTCCCATACGGCTATCCTCGCATAGTCAGCACCGAAACGGGCAATATCTCCAGTTAGGTAGTGAGTGCCTGTTTTCTTGGCGATCCTGTTACCGAATATCGCCATGATAGCATCATGGGAACAAAGGGAATTTGGGTTATCGTCATACTCCCAGTTACCCTTAAACAGACGCTCGAACTTCACTTTATCAGAGGTCGTTTTCAATCCCTCTATGTAATCAGGATCAATAAACGGATTCTCTTGCACAAGGCACGATATGTAATACTTGTATTCTGGAAGTTTGCCAGTAGTGAAAGGCTTGTAAAACAAATCATACATCCAGTTCTTTTTGGGGTTGCAAGTGATAAACAGTTTGCGCCTTAGCCCGTATTCTTCATTCTTGAAACGCCCCACACGGGTTTTGAGGGTATCATAAGCACCGAAGTTTACTTCTCCACCCTCTTCAATCCAACCGCCCGTGAACTCAATAGATCCGTAACGCTCATACAGAGGATCACCCGGCTTGTATTGCAAATCCAGAAAGTCAATGCGTGATCCGTTGTAGAACTCAATGTAGTTAAGGTTGGCATTGTACTTATAAAGCGTATCATTCACACCGTAACGGGCGCACACTTGGTAGAATGTTATCAGTGTGGATTGGGTTATACGCTTCAACTCCGCACGTCCTATAAACCACTTCGTGCCGGGGTAGCAAAGGCACATGAAGATAAGCCATGCCGCACCAGTCCACGACTTAGCACCACCAGCCGCACCACCATACAAGATTTCAACGTGTTCTGTATCGGTAAGAATGCGCAAAGCATCAGCTTGTTTGTCGTGCCTCTTACCGTCACGGCAAACAATGAAGTCAAAACAGCCACGCTTGAACAACTCAATTTTGACTGCAAGCCCCATAGGTACTGTTATCGCCTTGCTACTTCTTGCCATCTTTCTTCATGCTGATCTTTTCAAGTAAGGAATTGTATTGCAATAGTTCCTCCGTACTCAATGCGGACAAATCCACATTGTTTGTTGTCGTTACTTGGGCATTCACATCGCCCTCAATGGGCTGTGTGGCTTTCCCAAACAGATACTCAATGATCCAACGGATCGTGTAGCTTTCCCCCTTTGATGTTTCCCTGTTGATAGCCTGCGATAGCGCAACAAACACTTGGCTTATCACTTCATCCTTGCTTAGAGCATCTGGAGTTTCGCCATTCCGTATTTGTTCCGCTATCTTCTTCATGTCATTGTTGAGCGATAGGTTTAGGGCTGTTGTCTGCCTTATATCCACACTCAATAGCGACTGGAGCAAATCAATAATCTGGCTTTGGGTAAATGTCCCATTGGAAGCCAGATTTATTCCGTACTTCTTTTTCAGTATGGAAAATATCTTTGGCTTCCTGCCGGGGTTTTCAGGCTGGTTGTCTTTCGTGAACCTGTTACCCTTTGAATTACCCTTTTCAAATCTTGCCATTTCTCAACTTCTCCGTTGTTTTCCCGTTGTTTTCTCATTCCACAGACGGGTTAGCCATTCAACAATTCTTTCCTCTTTTTCTCTGCTTCTTCGTATGTCTTTGCCACAACCAAACAATCCGTTTCGCTGTACTCCTTACCCTCCTTATCCAGATAGATAGCTTCAATGGTAGTATCTACACTACCCATCACCGTTTCATATCCGCTAAAGCTGGTTGTTACCTTGTAGCCCTTTGTCAGTACCGGGAAAGCCTCTTTGCTCGCATCTGTCACAATATGGTTTTCTACTCCTACTTTCAGGCTGTCACTAACAAGGAATAGGGGCAACTCCCTTACTACCTCCTTGATCTTATCGTACAATGTGGCTTCAACGCTTCCGGCTTCTTCTACGCCTTGCGTGGAAATTTCCACATCAGAAAAATTCTTCTGCATACTGAAACTCATTTTAATCATAACAATCTGTGTTTATTGAACACACTATAAAGCCAAAAGAAAATCGGATATAGTTTACCCGATTCTCTTTCTCATTCGGTCTGCTTAGGCATTCTCCTGTGCTTGGTACTTCTTCCAATACCAATCTATCAAGTCATTGCCTTGCGCTTCCAGTTCATCATAAGCATCTTCTTCATCCAGAAGTTTGTTTGCTTTGTCAATTACTCCCATGAGCAACTTTTGCTGCTCTTCGGTGGCACTATGCACCTCAATTTCTCCGTTGAGTTGCTGGTGGATCACCTCAATTTCTTTTTCTGTAAGTTCAATCTTTTTCATATTCAATATCTTTAGACGTTACAAAAATACTCATAATTTGTACTTCTTGGCTATGTTCTTAACCGCTGTTGTGTATTTGTCGGACTTTCCATGTATGGCTTTCGTCACCGTTTCAGCCCAGAACTCACTTACATTGGTTGCGGCATACTTACCATAGCCGGACTTCTTTTTATCCTTACGCCATTGGGTGTATAGCTTGTTGATCTCCTTTCCTGCCGCCTTTTGCTTTGCACCCGTCATGTGCTGATTCCATGTTGCGTGTGCCAGTTCGTGTGTCACTGTGTGCGCAATAGGCTTGTTTGTCTTGGTACTCCATCCGCTTGCATATCCTTTCCTATGCGAAGCCTCGATAGCACTTCTTGACTGGTTGAAATGAGCCTTGTTAAGATACACGCCATCAGACTTGCCATTAGCCGTTACATGAACTCCGTATGTTCCTGCTGGCAGATCCGCCAACTTCACACTACGCTGCCTTACACCCAGTACGGCATGGTATCTGGAAATGGCTTCTTTGGTCGCTTTGTACACCGCTGGATCTTTCATGTTCACCAACGGCTCTACATTTGAAACTTTACCCTTGAAAGTGGCATCGCCCGGCTGTAAGCCTCCACGTGTTCCGCTTGAATTTCTTCCCATATTCGCTACTTCTTTTTTGCGTTTATAAAATCGGTTACATACAGTAGCCCGTGTTTCCGGCAAAACGCTTGTACATCCTTACCGCCTCCATAAACAAGTAGGTTAGGCTTTTCAAGCCCGGAAATCTCTTGTGCTACTTGGAGATCCGATTTAAGGCTTTCCATCCATCCGTCCAGCCCACGAGTGGCGAAAGCATTATATCCTTTCGGAATCCCCATTTTGTTGTACTCTATGAATTTGTGAGATACATTCAAATCAGCATACACCCTTATACCGCACTCTTGGAAGTAACGGGATAACCACCGTTTTTTGTAGATGAGTTGCAAGCCCCACGCTATAGGTGTCTGGTCGTGGCAACTACAATTCGGCTCTACCACAGCTTTGCAGCCACTTGCAAGCAAGTTGATCGGATCTTTGAAAAGAGCCTCAAACCTGTAATCATCCACATAGAAATGATAGGTGGCTACATCTTTCCTCAAACGGCTGTTTGCACCCCACGGAGATAACGGCAACTCCAGTTTTCCGGCTTGCATTTCCAGAAGCAAGTTGGGGATCTCAAAAATGTTGTCGCTCTCATACAAAACATCTTTGAACATGGAGCGGTAGAAAGCCTCTTTGTCGTTTGCCTCTTCGCTTCCATCCTCTTGCTCATCGCTCGCTGCCTCATCTTCCGGCTCATCCTCTTCAACCGCTTTCTTCTTTGACTTCTTAGGCTCTGCATCCTCCGGGATAGTCAGACCTATAAAGCTGAAATCGGTATCTTTCCAGACATCATCCACTTGCAATGCGTTGAAATCCCATTCTCCGTTATTGATATTGTCCCGGAGAATGATATTCTTTTCCTCATCCTCCGTAAGATCCGAATAGACAACGGTAGGGACTTCTTTCAGCTTCAATTTCTTAGCCGCTTTCAAACGCTGGTTTCCTGCTATCACAACCAGTTTGCCCGTCCGGTCGGATAGCGTAATAGGTCGGTGCTTCCAGAATCCGTAAATCTTGATACTATCCACAAGCCGATCCATATCGGCTTTCTTGATAGTCCTCGGATTGGATTCCAAAAGCACCATTTCCGACAAAGGGCGATATGTAATCTCGCTACACTTCATCCTCTGCCTCCTTTTCCTCGTTATCTTCCGTTTCCTCAACCTCACTCACTGGCAGATTATCCAGATACTGATCCAGCCCTATAGATTTGCGGAAACGCTCTACAATCCGGCACGGTATGATATATCTACGCTTCCTCATGTATAGGAAACGGCTGTTATCCGACACATCTACGCCAACAGCATAGAACTTGCCACGATAGGACAAAGGCAAAGGCAGTTTGTCATAGATAAAGACACGGTTTTCCTCAACCTTTGAAATGGTCGCTTTCCTGTTATATTCGTTGTTCAGGTAAATGTACATCACATCACCTTGCTTCATATTGTCGGCTGGCATCCACTTGTTTACAAGGTAGCCGCCCCAATTATGCAACACAAACAGAACGCCAACTATCACGGCAAACACGATAAGAACATCAATTATCAGCATAGCTTTCAATTTACTTGGTTAATGATACAAAGATATGAATTTATGTGTTTACTAAACACACTTTTAAGCATAAAAATAGCCTAATAACCGAAAACAAGCATAGCCGCATCCCTGCCATGCTCATTTGTCTGCTTTCCCCACCCGGTATATCGCTTGAAAGTTTCCTGTTTGAGCTTGGTTACATTCCTTTTAGGGGCAACCATTTCAAACTCAACTCCCAGATCTTTCAGGTAATCTTCCCAGATAGAGGCATCACGCTTCACCGATCCAACACCTTGCAGCCGTTTCCTTTCCTCTTCCCTTGACATCCTTTCAGTGCCGAACCAGTTTCTTTGCCTCGGATCTTCCACCCTCACAAACACCTTATCGCCTACAGCCACATATTCATCACGCAAGGATCGGACATTTTCCATTGCCTTATGAATGGGCAAAGAAGTCACCATAAGTAGGGATCGCTGCTTGCTGTCCCAAACAGCGAATCCCGTATGTACGCCTGTATCTATCCCAATACAAATCATTCCGCTACTTCGTTTTCTTGATTGTTGGGAATCTCATACAATATCACGCCTTTCATTTCACTTGCATCCTTTCTTGGTGCATACAGTTGCGCCATCAAAAGGTTGTCCGGCAAAAACTTGTAGCGTATTTCCTTGATAAGCGGCAAGCCTATAGGAACTTCGCTCATCATGTGCAAAGTCCAGAGGTCGTTTTCCTTTCTCACGCTTACTATAGCGGACTTGTAGAGGAATGTACCCGTCTTGTATTCTCCGTACTCATCGGAACACTCCGCTTCTTTTTGTGCCGTTTCTTCCAGCATCTTAATGAATCCGGCATTAAGCCTTTTCTTCCGTTTCGCCCAGTATTCCGGGTAGATAACTCTTGCTTTCTTGGTTTCGTCAGTTTTCATATCATTCTTGGGTTTTAATTGATACTCTTATAGATGCTTTCGTTTCCACATCAACCAGATATTGAGCATACATATCCTTGTGTTCCTCTTGGAATCTGGTTTTGTCGAAATTCTTACGCTTGGACGGTGCAATGTAGGATATTCGTATTCTCTCATTCTCCGCTTTCTTCAGGTCGTGTGTTTGCATAAGCTCCAGCATACGATCCTGTAACTGCTTCTTACGCTCTTCCAGCCGGGTTATTTCAGCATCAACGGAAATATACTCATCCTGTAGTGCCAGAAGATCATCCGGCATCGGATCAAATGTTTTTTCTTTCTTCTTTGCCATAATCAGACTTTGTAAGGTGAAACAATATCGAATATCGCCTTGCATATCTCTATATCATAGAGCGCATCATGCAAACGGTTGGAATCTACATCAATGCCCAGAAACTTTGCAACCGTCCCCTGCTTGAAATTCTCCATTTCCGCACGTCTGGCGGCAAGATACGGAGTGGCAAGCACCATCACATCTATAGAATTGCTCCAGAACCACGATCCGAAATACTTATCTTCATTCTGCACGAACCATGCACGGAGAAACTGGTTATCAAATGAGGCATTGTTGTACCCGGCAAGAAAGAACTTATCCTGCCTGTTGTACTTATCCACATACTTAGCCAGCATATCCACAAACTGCCTGTACACTTCGCCCATAGGTGGGTAAGCCATTATTTGCTCCTTTGTAACTCCTGCCACATCCAGAGCCTCTTGTGTAATATCGGCTTTCGGATTGGGTTGTACATGGAAATTGAAACTTTCACGGACTTCACCGTCAATTACTACCATACCGCTTATCTGGTGAATGCCGTGCCGATTTACCAGAGTGCCAGTAGTTTCCAAATCAAAAAATAATACTTTCATACTTACATCTTTTTATATTGTTTCATTGCTTGGTATAGGCTTTGTTCCTTATCCAGAAGCGTAATCAGCCGATCCACATCTACCATCTTTTCACCGTCCAGATATGCCCAGATACTACGCAAGGCATTGGCTACCGCCTTAGCCTCATTTGATTCTTTCAGGTGGGCTGTTACCTCTCTGTTGGTTGCAGTCTCTCTTCCTTGTTCCTTTGCCGCCTTAACAGCATTTTGAGCCGCTTTCACTTGATCCGATTCCGTTTCATAGCTTGAAGCAATCTCCCTTGCCGCTGTTATGGATAGCTCATTTCTCATAATCCGCTCTTGCAACTCCTTTGGAAGATCCAGAAGAGAAAGGCACTTGCTGATATATGCCGGGGACTTCTTGAATTTGTCCGCTATCTCCACCTGTGTATATCCGAACTCTTCTTTGAACCGCTGGAACATCAAAGCGCATTCATATTCAGTAAAACGCTTTCCCTCATTCCTCATCATCTGCTCTATGTACAGATCCTCACGGCTCATTGTTGGCGGTCGCTTCAACGCTTTCACAAAGGGAATATCCGCACCCTCTGAAATGGCTATCATAGTGGCACGGAATCTGCGTTCACCATCTACCAGCCTGTATTTCTCATCACCGTTTTCATCCTTGAAAGCGATCACGGTTAAGGGATTCAGCACCCCTTTCGCCTTGATTTGCTCTTTCAATTCATCCAGATCAAAATCTCTACGGACATTGAAGCCATCTTCCACTACTATGTTTCGTGGATCAATCAGGAACACATCCGTTTTCTTTGTTGCATTATTTTTCATTCTACTTATTGTTTTGTTGGTAAAACTTACATGGTTTCTTTCTTGCTGTTATTCTCTTAGCCAGCTTGCAGCAATACATCTGACCTACTTTCGGATTACTCCAGAAGTGCTTACATTCGCTACAATGCCTATCGTCACTCATCGCTATCAAAGTATTCTTTGTTATCTTCCAGAAACTCTTCCAGCGCATCATCGCAAAACATACCATCACACGTTATTTCCGGGGTATGGTCTATTTCACCTCTACGCCACGGGCAATATGCGCATAGCTCTTCGCCCAGACTTTCTTTCAACTCTTCATTTCTATTCATATCTGCTACGGAATTTCCCACAGTTACATTTGAAGTGTGGCATTACACCTTTCGGATCTTCATAGCGTGTTCCTCCCTTAACATAGGAATGAGCCGTACAACAATAAGCCTTATAGCCTTTTCTAATCTCCAATAGCTTCATATAGGAGCAATTTTCACAAGTCTTATCCATACCAATAACCGAATATCATTCTAAAAACATAACTTACAGAGCCGGAATAAACCTCATTCCCCTTTGAAGCACGGATATGTTTGCCCAATGTGACAACCTTAAAACCACGCTCCTTAATCCGCTCAATCTTCCGCTCCTTATCCATATCAGCACACCTTGAAAGTATGAAACACAAGCGAACCACCGTACATTTGAAAAGTACCTATGTATTCCAGCCTGTCGCTGTCTTGAATTGTATGCCCTGTACCATGTACTCTGATATGTACTCTTTCTTTTTCAGCATTAGGATCAACCATTGCCCAAATGCAAGGAACACCATTTTGAGTTTGAACCGTCAGAATTTTTGCGCCAACTGGCATTTCGATATTCTGATCATCCGTTACTTCAATCCTGTATTTATAAATCTTCTTCATATTGTTAGTATCTAAAATCCGTAAAATGAATAACTACACCCTCAAACACATTATCCTTAGTGAAGAACCATGAAATGAAGTCCTCAACGCTCAAACCGTCATTCTTGGCTACCACTTCAATAGGCACTCTCTTATCATCAATCCAGATTTGAGGCACGGCATCGCTGCTGTCATAAGTCATTGTTATGCGTTGCAGTCCTATTTCCTCATACCTTGCAAACTCCCTTTGTTCGGAGTTATACGGTCTGCCAGTCCATTCCCTAACAGATAGGTACTTTCTGCCAGAGGAAATGCCCTTGTAACGCTCATCCCATACACCTTTTGCATTGTGCCGTATAGTGTGGATCTTCGTGCCATTTTTCAACTTGCTTTCAAATCCTGTAGGCACTCCGGCTTTCGGGTGTGTAGCCGGGAACTTTTTGCAGAGGGTAACTATAACTTTCTTCTTTTCCATTGCTAAATATGTTTATTGAACACACTTATTGAAACAAATTAGGCATATTGGGTGCTAAGTTGGATAGCATATTATCCACTTTCCGCTCCAATTCCTTTGACTTAGCAAGGGTAGCTTTATCCCTTGTTTTGAAATACTCCTTTTGGTATTTTCTCATTTCCTGTACTGTCTTTACAAATTCGTCCATCATTTCAGTTTTATGTATTTACCCGGTATATTTGACTTCTCCAGAGCTTCGGCATTGCTTTCTCCAAATGCTATAAGAACGCTTCCACATCCCGGACTATCGCCCTGTGTCCCGTCTGGTCTGTAGAACTTGATCCTGCCTCTAACAAACAGTATGGCACTTGCGTTGGGGAAGATCAGATCTTGGAACATCTTGCTGTCGCACCTGTTGAAAAGCAATGCTATGCCATTGTTGTTTGCTACCATCTTTTCCACAAACCGCTCTATTAGAGGGCGTGAATAAGGGGGATTTAGCCATACTCTTACCCCCCCCCACGAGGTTTTCAAACCGTCCTCTTGTGGCGTTATATGCCTTTTGGCAGTGTCCCACAATCGGTTTTCAGGGGAACACGGATCAAGGTCAAATTCACCGAGTGAATCAATGATCCATTTCGGAGTGTACCACTCATCCGTGGTGTTGGCGCATCTTTCAAAACTTGTATTCATGTTCAATACTTTTTTCCGTGTTTGACCTCTCTACTTTCATTGTACCGCATCTTTTGTTCTATGTGCCATTCAAGATTAAATCCCATAATTTCTGACAATCTCCGTATCTGGTGCAAAGCATAGTTTACTTGCTCTTCCTGCGAATACTTGTAATTCACCAAATCTTTAACTATGGCAAAGATGTTTTCCGTGAAAGTCTTTCGTGGAGTAACAACGTGCTTTAGGCATAATCTATTCAAGTTCAGATTGTGCGCTCCGGCAAGATCCAGCAAACGAATTGCGGCATCTGCCAACTCATCCTCTACTGTATCTTTCAAATGCGATTCAAACAGTCCTTTGAAATCTTCTCCAGACGCTAAATCATCTTCAAAAAGTTTCTTCATATCCTTGCCTGCGTAATCGCCCTTTCTATCTGCTTCTACAGCTTCCATAAGTTCACTGATAACCAGACAAAGGAAATGTTGATCGCTTGGGTTATTCTCCCAAAATCCGTGTCTTACGGAATTGGCATGGGCTTTATCCCTTAATATATTCCACTCAATCATAGCCTTATCTTCTGTAGCTGTTCTGTTTGTAATGCAGTCTTTCAAACATTTCTTCCATCCTATCAGCAATACGAACACCGTAACGCTCGCCAAACTCTTCATCATTCAGATTGGAAGTTGCGATAGTGAACAACTGCCTATCATATCTCGCATAGATCAGTTCCGTTACTGGTGAAAATTCGTTACCCCAACTCTTCACGCTTTCCGGCTCTGTACCCACATCGTCAATAAACAGCAACTCTTGGTTTTTCAGCCTTGCGAAATAAGCCGGATCGTCCACTACGGATTTAGCCAGATTCAGAGCCGAAACACGGTACACACCTCTTCTTTCAGCGGATATTGAACTTCCACCATAAAGAATACCTATCAAGTTGCATATTGCCTTTGCCAATGTTGTTTTACCAGAACCAACACTTCCATAGAGCAACAGCCCTACTTTGTAATCACCACAAAGCCATTTTGCAGCCTTTTTGATTTTCTCCAGCGTGCTATCATCGGCAATGTACTTTACTCTTCTACGTTCCACTTCCGACTGGTAGCACATACGCAGCATTTCTTCTATCGTTTCTTGCGGAAACATATCGACCTTAAAGCGTGTCCCTGTAGATGCCTGTCTTGCCAGTATCGCTTGAAGTCTTTCCGCTAATTGCTTTTCCATTTCTCTGTATTTCTTCGTTATATCTATCTACTACCCAATTTAATATAGTCCTATAGTCAGATCTGTATTTCTTCCCTTTAGAACCTTTGTAGTTATCAAGTATTTCTATCATCCTCTTTGCCCCCTCTTCGGAGTATTGGGCGCATAATTTTGCGTACTCATCCCTTGTAAGGGTGACAAATTCGGCATATTTATACTTCTTGGCTTTCTCCGCTTTTGCCTGCTGTTCTGGGGTTAATGGCGGTGGGCTTTCTTCCGGGAATAAGTCCGGCTGTTGTTCCCCTACAGTTCCCTGCTTGGTTTGCTCTTCCGGCTTTTCTTCTGGCTTCTGCATAGGCGGCTGTTGTACTGGCGTTGCATCAAAAACCTTAGCCTTTGTAACATCACCGCCTTTCTTGCCAGCCTCACGCCTCTTTTCCCTTATAGCCTCATCACGAACCATACGCCTACTGAATACAGCACCATCATCACGAACTCCGCACAAACCGTTTTCTATCAGCATATCAAGCCAGTTTTCACCTACGGAGCTTTCTTTTCCTAATAGCCTTAGTATTTCCTCATGCGTATATATTTCGCCTGTAGGCTTAACCATTACGCCACGATCCGCACTTTCCCACATATAGCAAAGCATATCAATCCACAGCCCCTTAACATCAAGTGGCAGTGCTTTCAATACTGGATCGCTCAACCAGTATTCAGTATCGAAAGGCATTGGATTTTTCTTCTTTCTTGCCATTGTGGAACTTCTTATAAGGGTGGGGAACAAAGCCCCCACCCGAAACACATTTAGATTTCCATGATTGCAATGTCTGGCGCAATGGCTTTGATCTTGGTAAGAACATCGTCAATGCAACTGTCACGGTAGGTTTCCGTCAGTTCATTTGCGCCCGGAGAAACAAGTTGTAACAGCACTTCACCGTCTTTCAGATAGTGGTCAAACTCTATCTCAATGGGTGTCTTTGCAGTCCCCTTGAAGATAGCCACATTGATAGTGAAACTCTTCGGCAAGTTGCTTTCCACCTCTTGACGGTACACATCAGCCATAGAGCCGGACGGATCATGCTGTTTCTGGATTTCAGCCTTTGCCTTAGCCGAAAAGTTTTTGAGTTGAGAAACAAGTTTCATGCACTCTTCTTTGTCGGCAAACAGCACACGGTTAATTCGCAGGAACTGACCCAGCTTTGCCGGAATCCAGCCGGAACTGGCATCATTGATACCGAACTTTTCAAAGGCTTCTGAAAACTCAACCTTTCCAACGAAAGTGTTTTTCGTGTAGTAATCATCCTCATTCACGGTAAGGGTGATCGTCATTTTCTCACGATCCACTTTCACATTCGCCCGTTTCTGGTCGATCGTGCCTATACGCTTCTCCAGCCAGTCAAACGGAGTGGAGATAACGCCACTAACACCTATCTTCTCCGGCTCTTTGGTTTCAAGCGGATTGGGCGATTTCGGTGCAGCTCCCTCACGGTACACAATCTCAATAGGCTTTTCGCCTGTGTAGTTCTCAATGTTCACGGTCAAACCGTTCTCTTTTTCGTTTCTTTCCATCTTGGTAATTTTGAATAGTTAAACATTAGTTATCTGTACCTGTCTTAGACATCTGTACCGTCATATTTTCCCGTATTCCCTGAAATATGGTGCGTGTCCTTTCTTCCGGGCGCATATCACGCTCTTCAATCTTGTAACCGTTAGGATCATACAGAGCCACTTTTCCCTCATCAGCATCTAAGAACTGGTAACATTCTCCAGATACCCATTCTCCACCAGCTTTCAATTCGCCACGGATCTTACCCATGCGTTCAGCAAGTGGCTTTATACGCCCTTTTAAGTCAGCCCGGACTTCTGCCAGTTTCTCTTCCAGATCTGCAATCTGAATGGAAACATTGGCAAGTTCAGCACGTTTTTCATTCGTTTCTTTCGTGTCGAATTTCCGGGTGTAGCACTTCTCAACAATCTTATCGCAACTATCCCGTAAGATTTGCGCCCGTTCCTCAATCGGGGTGTCCGCTAACATTACATCTTTCATCCTACAAACATTTTAGTGATTAATGAATTATTCTAAGTGTCCTGTAACTTTGAAACCGAAAGCCAGATATTCAGCCCACAACTCAATGAATTGTTTTCCGAAGTATTCCGCTTTCTCTGGCGTTTCTTGGCACAAGCGGAAACCAAGGATCGCAATCGAGGTCGAGGAGCGATAAATCGTATTCAGACAACCGAAACCCGCACTCGCACCATAATTCGCATGCCCAGCGAGCAGAGCACCACGCAGAGATTTACGTTTTTCTTCGCTCATTTCTTCCATTTCCTTTTTGGTGTATAAGGCAAACCACGGATACCAATAAATTTCCTTACCCTCTGCATCTGGCTTTGGCTGGAAGTCTTTACCCCACAAAGCCCGGCTAATAATTTCCAGCTTCATAAGGGCTATAATGTGCTTAGGCATATTTTGCCGAAAATCGTAGTGATCTGGAAACTGTGCGCAAAGAGCCTTGTTTCTGTTTTCCGAAAGGATCGGAGTTAGCCCCAGCACTTCACAAGCATCTTCGTAACTCTTGATCGTTTTGTAATCGTCAAGTGTCGGTTTTGCAGCCTCACAGACTTCTTTGCCGAACATCTTAATCAGCATTTCCTTTACACCATCACAAGCATCTTTATAGGCGGCTTGTACTTTCTCCTTTTCAATTTGAATTTTCATCTTTCAATGTTTTTAGTTTGACAATCAGTTTTTTAGTTAATCTTATCGCATTATCCACTCTGGTACTCCGTCCGGGTGGAATGTTTTCAATCAGCACTGGCAGAAGTCGGATCAGTTCCGAAACTATACCGTTGGGTATTCTTTTCATTGCACTTCCAGTATTTATCAGGATCGGGTATTTCCACATTCAGAAACTCTCTTCCGTACTCCCTTAGCTTTTCGCAATAGGTGGAGAAAGTAAGCGTGTCCATAGTGGCTGTAGAGCCGGGGAAAGTCAGGATTTCGCCCGTGTGTTTGTTTACCACTTTGTCAGAAGTCATTTGAGCCTTAAAGAACTCATGCACTTGCTCCACGCTTACAAACTCATATCCGGCATCCAGAAGAGCATCTAAAAGCATCGGGTAGATACACCCCCACAACCACCCGTTTTGGTCGTTTGATCGTGGTTTTCTCACCCTTTTAACCTCTATCCGATACATCCCATCTAATTGATGTTTGAACCATTCATAAAGAGGTTTGAGGTTAAACAGCCCGTTTCTTTTCTCTACCAGAAGTTTTGCCATACCTAAATCCTATCCAGTTCTATTTCAAGTCCAGTATGTGCCGCATAAACCACCTTTCCAGTCTGCCTTTCTATCTCCGAAACAAAGTTCTTTTCATCGCTATTGTTGTCGGATAAGTGAAGCAGGACAATGTTTGCCACATTGGTAAGGTCATTGGCACATAAGAACCCTTTGCAAGTATTTAGCTCCATGTGTGAAGTCATCAGGCGTTCACGCTGTGAGGGAAGTGTACGCCCGGCATTGATAGCCTCCACCAGCTTTGCATCAGAGTAATTGCACTCTATCATAACTTGGTTTAATCCGGGAAACACATACTCACACATACAACTATCCGTAAGGAACATTATACGCCCTGTTTCCGGGTGGTCTATCAGGTAGCCGACACAAGGCACATCGTGGCAAGCATCGAATGGCAGCACCTTGAATCTTCCAAACCTGTAGCCCTTTCCACGCTCAATACAATAGGCACGGCTTCCAGTAACCCCCTTTGCAGTCCAAACCTCTTCCAGTGCCAGCGTTGGGAATCCACTTTCCACCATTGCCTTAATGTATTTTGCGTGATCGTTATGTTGGTGCGTGATCAAGCAGCCAGACACTTTGCGTATATCGAAGCCCAGAGCCTTTTTCACCTCAATAAATCTTACTCCAGCCTCAATGATAAGTGCCTCATTCTTATTCTCCAGAATGTAGCAGTTACCCTGACTACTTGATCCTAACACTTTCAAAACCATATCACACTCCGTTAATAGTCCGGCTCATTTGCCGCATTTGGATTAGCGTTACTTTCGGTCGCAACCTCTTCATAGGTCGCATCCGTCATATCCAATACCTGTTTGTTGGCATTGTCCTGAATCAGATTATCACGGAAATCTGTGTATTCGCCCTCATAGTCGCTTGTGATAGCATTCTGCATTTCAATAGACAGATACCCGTATTTACTAAGTAAATTGCGTATAACCGTCTTGATAGCCATTCCGTGAAAGTTACCCATCCAGCCTACAGCCGTACTATCTGGAGATACCGGAAGATTTGAAAGGCTCAACAGATGCTCAACAGTAGCCTTTTCGTCGTTCTTCAAAGCCTTAGAATACCTCTTTGCGTGGGTAGCCATTTGTTCGGTTGTCATATACAAGGTTTTTGCAAACCCGTTGATCAACTCGAAGTAGCAGAAGTAACCGATCACCTTATCAGACTTCCTTTCACCGTCAAAGGCTATTTCTCCAGTAAGCCTATTCACCTTGCGCAATTCGCCATCATAGACTACATCAGCATTGATTGTTTTGTATTGCCCGGATCTCAAAGCCAACTGGATAAGTCCTTTGTAGCCTATCTGGAAAGTAGGCTCATAGACCTTAACCCACTTCTGTAGTGTCTTACCGTCACGTCCGATCTTTGGTTTTCCGTTCTCATCCAGATCATCAACTCTCTTGCTATTGTTGAAAGGAATGATAAAGGCATAGCCCAGAGCCTTGTTGATAGGCAAGTGTAATACAGCAGCTTTCAGAGCCTCCATTACTACCTGTTTTGGCTCGCATAACTGTAACTTGGAATCACTGTTGTACAAGTCAATCACAGAAGCCACGAAAGTAGAAGCGTTCTTTTGCAAGGCATTCTTGAATTGTTCCATTACAGAGGGTGCGTTAAGCATCTGTTTCAGAAGATCCACGCCCTTTGTTTTCTTTGCGGCAACCGCTCCACTGTTTGCAGTCGCCACCGCTGTTGTTACTTGTGTCATTTCCCGAATATTTTAGATAACTTCATAAAATTCAAAAACTTAATAGCCCTATTAAACAAACCTCTTGATTCGTTTCTAATTGCAAATTGGGCTATCGCATATACCAACTTTTCTTCCGTACCAGCGGCAAGAACTTGTGTATTCGCATTATCTCCTTTTTCGTTTTCTTCTACCGCAATTACAATAATTGCTCGTTTGTTGTTGTTATCTTTCGCCACCATGCAAGTAGCAGAAGAAATAAACTCTGAAACTTTCTTTTGAAAGTCTGTTGTACAGCATCCGTTCATAATTGATTATTTAATGGTTAATTCTTTGTCATGGCTAACCACCAGATTAATAACCTGTGAAATGGTTGGTATGATCTCATTCACACGCTCCCTGTTATCAATGAAGATAGGTGCGGATATGCCTTTCACTTTGCACATGGCATTGATAATATCCAATCCGGCATTAAGTTTCTTTGCATCATTCAGATCTGGATAAGGAACACCGTCTATAGTGCATACGCAAGTCAGTTTCTCACCTCCGTTAAGTTGCTCATTCACGAATGAGAAAGAAACAATCTGGAACATTCCATTAATGCGCTTCATAAGCTCATTATCCTTTGCCTTTTGGAAATCCAGCATAACAAACTCTGTTTTCTCCAGATCGGCAAGTGCCTGATTGTTGGCAATACGCTTTTCTTCCAGCGTTGCAATCTCCTTATCAGCCCGTTCTATGGCTTCACGCTTTGCAAGCCTCTTAACCAGTTCGGAAATGGCACTGTCAAGCACCTTGATACCGTCTTTGAGATCTGTAGTATCTACTGGCTTTGCTTCCATTGTAAGCTGGTTTTCCAATTCCGCAATCTCATTGCGAATGGCAATGCAATCGGAATCAGATTCTATCAGTTGGCGCACATCCACGCTTTCCGGCATACTTGCCTTTTGAGCCTCAATATCTGCCTTGATTTGTTCAATCATTGCCTCCAGTTCAGCAACCTTAGCCAAAGCATCCTCACGTTTTTTCTTTGTTTCTTCCAGAGAGGATTTGATACCTTTTCCTTTCGTGGAATTAGCCTGTAGCCTTGCAGATTTGCTTTGGTTGAAATTAGCCTCCATTTCGTGCTGTTTGGCGGCAATATCATCCGCTTCAAGCTGTCTATGGCAAGTAGGGCATACGAAAGCACCCTCCGGGTATGTCAGTTGCTCTTGGCTTATCTGCCTGTATTGCCCACGCAACGTATCAAGTTCCGTGTTCATTCTCTGGATTTGTGCCTCATAAGAGGATATTTCGTTGCGCTTCCGCACCAAATCCCCCTCATGTAGTTTCAGCTTGTATTCCATATCACGGATCTTCAATGAAACATCATTGCGACCTTTGTCGGCTGTTGCCCTCAACTCATTCTCCTTTTGGGTAAGGGAAATCCGCTTTTCTCCGATAGTCTTTTGGATATTGGCTTTCCGCTTGTACTCTTCCTCTACCAATTTGGATTTATCAGACAAAGAGGCTTCCAGTTCGGCTTTCTTCGTGCGCTTTTCCGTTAGTTCGGCATCCAAAGCCACCCAATCCTCTTCTTCCGGCTTCAACCTGTTTGCAGTCTCAATGTTGGACGGTATCACCAACAACTCATCCTTGATCGCCTTTTTCCGTGAGGCTATCTCTTTGGAGTATTGAGCCAGCGACTTGCCGGATAACTGCGCAAGCAGTTCCACATACTCCGGCTTCAATCCTGCCACATCTTCATCCGTCACATCGCCTGCCATGTCAAGCAGCATACTTTTCTGTATTTCGGGATTAAGAGAGGTGAAATAAAACGGATTGGTGATCATCCGTGAAACATCTTCCGGCAAAATGGAAGCTACCGTACTATCGTATTCCTGTTTGGTAGCCAGTTTCACATCATTCACATAAAACTCTGTCTGGTGGTTTTTCAGCGTTTCTTCTGTAGTTCCACGAGGTTTTACCCACTTCTCCACATACCTACGCTGTAACTTCACCGACTTTCCATCTACCGAAAGCAAACCACTAACATAATGCTCTATCTTCAAGATAGGCTTTCCGTTTTCATCCAACGTCTTAATGTTGAAATTACTATCGGATCTGCCTTTGCTATCCTTTCCGAAAAGAAGCCACGAAAAGGCATCACATACCGTTGTCTTACCTGTACCGTTCTCACCATATATCCACGTTTCCGCATTGGTGAAGTCCAACGTAAGGTAACGGATTCCCTTAAAATTGTTTAGGGTCAAACATTCCAACTTAATTGTTCTCATTTTACTTGTTTATTAAAGTGTTAAGTTTTTCCGATTTATCAGCAGCCAGTAATTCCGCTCTGGAATAAAGAACTTTGGAGCGTATGGAAGCACCGCCACGAGTAGTAGATACCGTACCTCTTTGTACCCACTTCTTAACCCGGCACTCCTGAAACTCCCTGTATGCCTCACGCTGTGAAATAAGGTCATTTGCCGGGGCGATACGCTTTGCGTAATTTGCCGCACCCAGTTCAGCCATTTCAGCGCATAGGTTTTTCAGTTCGTATAATTCCAGAATGATAGGCATGATTACTTGCTTTTGATACGTTTGAAGAATGCAGACACGCTTTCAGTGCCGTACTCATCATCAGTGTATAGCACATAAGCCATCAAAGCGCACATAACGAATGTGACGAAATGCCACCATGCGCCAAAGAAGATCGCCCCGATTAGGGCTGTGATTCCAAGCAGTCCGAAGATTACCGATCCTGCCAAATTGATTAATGTTTCAAACTTCATAATCAGTGTTGCATTTGATTAGTTGAACAATTCGTTTTCTGGTACGCCTAACTTTTGGGAAAGCAGGGAAATTTTCAAAGCATCCGGCTTTTGCGCTCCTGCCAACCAACAGCGTACAGTTTTCTCTGAAACTTTGCATAACTCCGCAACTTCTTTTACAAAAGCCGTTTTCGGAGCTACGGGTGCTTTTGCCGGAAGAGCGTCATAAATCTGTCTGAACTTACTTTTTTTCATATTTTTACCCAGTAAATTAGCGTTTGGCAAACACATTTTTCATATATTTGCCCTGTAATAACATTGATTACACCGCAAATATACGGAGAATAATTCTAATAAAGCAAATAATTACGGAGTTTTTTTCTAAGAAATTTGCGAGGGAATTATAAGTTATTGATTATCAAATTAGAATTAAAGTCGGTAAAATGAGCGAAACAAAAGATAGATTGCTGGAATTTCTTCGGTACAAGGGATTGGGTCAGCAAAAATTTGAAATCTCAATCGGAATGAGTAACGGTTGGGCGAACAAAGTAGGTGATAGCATCCGTGAAAACACATTGAAGAAAATAAGTGAGGTTTACCCGGAACTAAACATAGCGTGGCTAAAGTCTGGAGTTGGGATAATGCTGAATAACGGAGAAAGTGAGGAAACTCTGTACACTCCGAAAGAAGAGCATCCCAAAGAGCGCAACCAGAAAGATGCAACGGAAGAGACTGCAAAGATGGTTCTACTTCTTCCAGTGTCCGCACAAGGAGGCAGCTTGAATGACTTCGTTGTATCGGTCAAGGAAAGCGATTGTGAAAAGGTAGTATCTCCGATCCGTGGCGTGGACTTCGCTATGACCGTATCAGGTGATAGTATGTCGCCTGAATATCCCAACGGTAGCCGGATCTTCATAAAGAGGATAAACGAAAGGGCTTTTATCGAATGGGGAAAGGTGTATGTGCTTGATACCTGTAACGGTACTGTGATTAAGATACTCGTTCCTGCTGAAAAAGAGGGGTATGTAAAGTGTGTATCTATTAATCAAGATCCTATCTTTGCACCCTTTGAGGTTGCATTTGAAGATATTTACGGAGTGTACAAGGTTTTGCTTTGTATGTCTGTTAAATAGTTATTGATATGGAAAATTTTAGTAGAATGGTGATCGACCTGTACAAACAGAGTTTCACCGATTATGTGAATGGGAACACGGTTAATGTAGATGCAATTCTGGAAGCGCAAGAAGCCCTTAGCAATGCGATAATCAAAGCAAGGATAGAAAACACTGGCACGGAGTTTCTGGAGCATCTGAAAGCCGATATTGATTATTTGAAGTATAACATCCTATGAATACGGCTGTGAGCAAACAAATAATGGAGCGTTTTTATACTGCACTTGATGCGATAATAGCCATGAAGAAGATTCGTGGAGTGAATACATATTGCCGACTGAATAACATAGACAGACGGAATTTCATTGCCCAGCGCAAAGATTTGGATCGTGGATGGTTTCAGTTATCGTGGCTACAACCTATGGTTAGAGAGTATGGTGTAAACGCCAGATGGCTACTTACCGGATTTGGAAGTATGTTTGAGAACAACAAAACAGAATCAAAATGAGAAAACTTATACTCATGCTCTTTGCGATCATCCCTGTTGTCGGATTTTCGCAAGTGAAAAATGCCGGGTGCTTTTTGAGATTGGAAAAGCCCTACCAGAGTGATACGCTTTCAATGGAAAATGACAGCGTAAAAATATCATTCCGCTTCAATTCACTAAACTACTTCTGCGAATTGTCTATAGAGAACAAGACGAATGAGGTTGTTTTGGTTGATTGGGATAAGTTCCTAATGGTTATGGAGGGTGAATCTCTTCCAGTCCTATTTGAAGATACACAGATGATCAACAAGGACGGATCAAAAGGACAAACACCGATAGCCCCAGAAACGAAACTCGTAAGAAGCGTTGCCCCTATTGACTATATAGATTTGGATATGTCACTATACAATAAGGGCTGGATAAAGAAGCGTGGCGATCAGGAAATAGGCTTTATGATACCTGTTGTTTTTGGAGATCAAACAAAATACTACCATTGCTCAATATCCGTATCTCTGAAATGAGATATGATTAACCAAGTAAAGAGGGTGCAAATTGAAAGCACCCTTTTTTTGTTCTTTCCCCCATACCCCCTATTTCATATACTATCTATTCTTATCTATAGATCTATACTTATATATAATATAATATATATACCCCCGGATAACTTTTGCTTAGGCAAAACGCAAAAATTAGATTGTTCATTATTAGGCATTTGCAAACTTTTGCTTAGGCAAAACAAAAACGGTCAAATTTTGCTTAGGCAAATATGCAAAATTAAACATCTGATTTTCAGAGCGTTCTATATTTTTGCTTAGGCAAATTGATTTTGCTTAGGCAAAAGTGCGTAAAGCATTGATAATCAATAAAAGTGCTATTTTGCTTAGGCAAAAACAGACCGAAATAATTTTGCTTAGGCAAAACACGATTTTCCGAACATTGATTTACAGATAGTTATAAACTTTTGCTTAGGCAAAATGGTACTTTTTGACACTCGAAAAATGCCGCATTTTGATGAAAATTGCGTTTGCTTAGGCAAATGGAAAATTTGCTTAGGCAAAACGCAAAAATTACTTTGTTGGTTATCAATCACTTTCAGAAATTTGCTTAGGCAAAATTCTTTTTTGCTTAGGCAAATATACTGGCTCATCTACAGAGCAAATGTTGAGTTTGACGGTATCAAGCACCTTTCTATTAGCTTTGTCTATGAAGTCCCACGATTTCTTGATATAGATGTCCGTCACCCTCATTGTTTCGTCCACATGGTTTAGCGAAGTGTGAACGGTGTACTTATCCACTCCAGCCTCATTGTTTGCTATGGTTGCCCATGAGTGCCGGGCTGCGTAAAATTCCAGATCTTCAACTCCGAGAATCTTGCCGATCTTCTTTAGCCCATAATTCAAAGCAGCACTAAAAGAATCCATCCGGCTATACCAGTGGTAGAATCCAAACACACGCTCACCAGCCGGATCACGGTACTTATCTACCAAAGCCTGTATCTCCGGCTCTATCCTGATAGATATTTCCGCTTTGTCCGCTCTTCTGTTTTTTGTCTTAGTCCGCTGGTAGGTGATCCGTCCGTTCTTGCAGTCCGTGCAGAAGTACAAATCTACGGCATTCATACCAACCAGTGCGAAACTCAACAAAAACACATCCTTTGCCAGATTGAACCTGTTTTTACCCGGTTGCATTATCTCCGTATATGGAAGTTCCGCAAATCTCCGCATGGTCGCAACATCCAACGCCCTTTTTCGTGTTACCGGGATCTTAGGCAGCTTTACTTTCTTGAATGGGGAATAGGGTATGCGTATCACTCCCATATCCTCATCATTAAATTCAGCCTTTGCCATATTGTGTATGGCTCTTAGCTGGCTTGGGTACAATGATTGCGCCCTTTCCCCTTTTTTTCGGTTTGTTCTGGCTGGCTGTGATGCAATCCACCTTATCCAGTCCTCAATGAATCGTGATGTCACTTCATGGATGCTTATCTTTTCCCTGCCAACAAACTTCACCAGATTGTTTATCGCCACTTCGTATGAATTGGCATTGCCGTTATGTCCGCTATCACGGAGTTTCTGGATATACTTCCGGGCATAGTCCACGATGTCAAGATCGAAGTGTTCTCCATTGTCAGAAGTGATAAGATCCACAACCTGATCCACCGTCATATCTTTAATCCTTTCCCCGGCACGGTCACAGATGTTTCGGTACTTCTTCACAAGTTGGTCTGTGAGGTCTATGTACTTCTGGTTTTTCAGTTTCAGCGCACGGGTCAGATCTTCTTTCGTCACATAGTATGTTGTGGCAAGATACCTTTTCTGCCTGTTGTGCGTAACCCTTATCTTTATGTTATATGTCCCGTCTGATTTCTTTTGATGGGCATATACTTCCGCTTTGAATGTAGCCATATCTTTTTTCTGTAGAACATTTGTAGAACTTTGTACCGCAAAGATAGGCTTTTTTTGCTGTAAATGCGGAAAAGAAAACGCCCACCCTTGCTAAAAGAGTGGGCGAAAAAGTAGCTCCGATGGGAATCGAACCCATATTTGCGGTTTAGGAAACCGCCGTTCTATCCGTTGAACTACAGAGCCTTATGTAAATTTCAAGAGGCTTGCCGGATTTGTTTACTTGGTGAATCCGGCTCACCTCATCTTTTTTGTGCCTTGCCCCCTGCCATACGTTTAGGAAACTTCTATTCTATCCGTTGAACTACAAGGCCGCTTCAAATTTGCTTGCAAAGATAACGGTTTCTGTCGATTTAACAAGAATAAAAATGCAGGTTCCTTTCAGATATTTCAAATAATTGGCGTCAATAGGACAATAAAGTAGGATTTATTTTGATAATTCGATTAACTTTCCGACCTTTGCGCTCACAAATTGAAAGTAAAATCAGTTTTTAAATTAAATATAGTAATTAAAGTTATGGCAGACGAAATGATGGTTAAAGAATTGGAGGAAGTAGTAGTACGTTTCTCCGGCGACTCCGGCGATGGTATGCAGCTGGCCGGCAACATCTTCTCGAACGTGTCGGCTACAGTGGGAAATGACATCTGTACATTCCCTGACTATCCGGCAGACATCCGCGCCCCGCAAGGTTCGCTAACCGGTGTTTCCGGTTTCCAGGTCCACATCGGCGCCGGACAAGTTTACACTCCCGGAGACCGTTGCCACGTATTGGTGGCTATGAACCCTTCCGCACTGAAAACACAAATCAAATTCTGTAAACCGCAAGGACTTATCATCACCGACTCCGACTCATTCGAAGCCAGAGATTTGGAAAAGGCACAATTTAAAACCAACAATCCCTTTGAAGAATTAGGAATAAAACAGGAGGTATTGGAAGTTCCTATCTCTTCCATGTGCAAAGAGAGCCTGAAAGACTCCGGATTGGATAACAAATCGATTCTCCGTTGCAAAAATATGTTTGCACTCGGATTGGTTTGCTGGTTGTTCAACCGTAACCTTGCTGCTGCTGAAAAAATGCTGCGCGAGAAATTCGCCAAGAAACCCGAAATAGCAGAAGCTAATATTAAGGTATTGAACGATGGTTTCAACTACGGAGCCAACACTCATGCTTCTGTCTCTACTTATAAGATTGAAAGCAAAGCTCCGAAATCAAAAGGACTTTATACAGATATCAACGGTAATAAAGCAACCGCCTACGGACTGATTGCCGCAGCTGAAAAAGCAGGTCTGGGGCTCTACCTAGGTTCTTATCCTATCACTCCGGCTACTGATATTCTGCACGAATTAGCTAAGCATAAATCATTGGGAGTCAAAACTGTACAGTGCGAAGATGAAATAGCCGGTTGTGCTTCTGCAGTTGGTGCCGCTTTTGCCGGTGCTTTGGCAGTGACTACGACTTCCGGCCCCGGTGTTTGCCTGAAGAGTGAGGCGATGAACCTTGCTGTAATCGGTGAACTTCCATTGGTGATTGTCAATGTACAGCGTGGCGGTCCGTCTACCGGTCTTCCTACTAAATCAGAACAGACCGACTTATTACAGGCCCTTTACGGACGCAACGGCGAAAGCCCGATGCCTGTAATCGCCGCAACATCGCCGACCAACTGTTTCGACGCCGCTTATATGGCATGCAAGATTGCCTTGGAACACATGACTCCGGTTGTATTGCTGACTGATGCTTTCGTAGCTAATGGTTCTGCCGCATGGAAACTTCCTAACCTGGATGAATATCCTGCCATCAATCCTCCGTATGTGACCCCGGATATGGCCAGCAACTGGACTCCTTACCAACGTAATCCGGAAACAGGCGTACGCTACTGGGCTACTCCGGGAACTGAAGGATTCATGCACCGCATCGGTGGTCTTGAAAAGAGCAACGAAACAGGCGCTATCTCTACCGAACCGGAAAACCACAATAAGATGGTTCATCTGCGTCAGGCCAAAGTGGATAAGATTGCAGACTATATCCCCGAACTCGAAGTATTGGGTGACGAAGATGCAGACTTATTGATTGTGGGTTGGGGTGGTACTTACGGTCATCTCCGTCTGGCTATGGACTTTATGCGTGATCATGGAAAGAAAGTTGCATTCGCACACTTCGAGTACATCAATCCGTTGCCGAAGAACACAGCCGATGTATTGCGTAAATACAAGAAAATCGTAGTAGCTGAACAGAATCTGGGACAATTCGCAGGTTATTTGCGCATGAAAGTGCCTGGATTGAACATCAGCCAGTTCAACCAAGTGAAAGGACAGCCTTTCGTTACGAGAGAATTGATAGATGCATTCACTAAATTATTGGAGGAATAAAAGATGAGCGATAAAGTATATACCGTACAAGATTATAAATCAGGCCAACCACGCTGGTGTCCAGGATGCGGTGACCACGCTTTCCTGAACTCACTGCACAAAGCTATGGCCGAACTGGGAGTAGCTCCGCATGATATTGCCGTCATTTCCGGTATCGGTTGTTCTTCCCGTCTGCCTTACTATGTAAATACATATGGGTTCCACACTATCCACGGACGTGCCGCTGCTGTTGCAACAGGAGCCAAAGTAGCTAATCCTAATTTGACTATCTGGCAGATTTCCGGTGATGGTGACGGCCTTGCAATTGGTGGTAACCACTTCATCCACGCATTACGCCGTAATGTCGACCTGAATATGATTCTTCTGAACAACCGTATCTACGGTCTGACAAAAGGACAATATTCACCGACTTCAGAACGCGGACTTGTCACCAAATCATCTCCTTACGGAACAGTGGAAGACCCGTTCCATCCGGCAGAGCTGGCTTTTGGCGCCCGCGGACGTTTCTTTGCACGCTGCATTGCAGTAGATGGTGCCGCTTCTGTAGAAGTGTTGAAAGCAGCAGCCAATCACAAAGGTGCTTCTGTTGTAGAAGTTCTACAGAACTGCGTGATCTTCAACGACGGAACTCACGCCAGCGTTGCCACCAAAGAAGGACGTGCCAAGAATGCTATTTATCTGGAACACGGCAAACCGATGCTGTTCGGCGAAAACAAGGAATTCGGATTGATGCAGGAAGGCTTCGGGCTGAAAGTAGTGAAACTTGGTGAGAACGGTATCACAGAAAAAGATATCCTTATCCACGACGCACACTGCCAAGACAATACGCTACAACTGAAACTGGCTTTGATGGAAGGTCCCGACTTCCCGATTGCACTCGGTGTAATCCGTGATGTAGACGCTCCGACTTACAATGATGCTGTCGTTGAACAAATCGAAGAAATCAAAGGCAAGAAGAAATATCACAATTTCCAGGAGCTGTTGATGACTAATGAGACTTGGGAAGTGAAGTAATTCACTGCTCATCAATAATATAAAAGCTGGAGGAAGGATAAAACAATCCCTTTCTCCAGCTTTCATTATAAATACACCTCAAGTTTGCTTAAAGGTCATCTTCAGTCATCCCACAGCATACTGGGCGTCACCCCACAAGCCGTGGTTTGTTTCATGCCATGAAACCATTTGTTTCTCGGTGTGAAACGAAATGTTTCAAGCAGGGAAACAAAGTGTTTCACACCGAGAAACAAACAGTTCCAAACAGGGTTGGAACTAAACGGCTGCAATGAAATCAAAAGCGCTCCATTATCTCCATACACATACGCCCGTTATGGTAAAGCCTCCTACATCATTTCACTGAGTGTAACACTTCTCCCGGTCACTTCTACTACTAAATAGTAGAAGTGAGTTTGAAGTATGATTAAAACATTTCATTAAATCTATAAAAGTTTGAAGTATAATTAAAACTTTTCCGTATATTCGCAAGAGTTTAAAGTATAATTAAAACTTTCAGTCGTATGAACTTCCCTCGAATTCTCAAAAAAAGAAAAGGTTATATTGTCCGAATAAAACCTTTTATGCAAAAATCTGTAGTCAAGGTATTAACAGGGCAACGCCGTGTAGGCAAAAGTTTCCTCCTTTACCAGCTTATTGAAGAAATTTTAGCAGAAGAACCGGATGCGAATATTATCTATGTCAATCTTGAAGATTTTACATTCAGTTCCCTACAAACAGCAGAAGATTTACACTCGTACATCATTTCTCATAGCAAAGAAAAAGTTAAGAATTATATCTTTATCGATGAAATACAAGATATTCCCGGGTTTGAAAAAGTCATCCGTTCGCTCCTACTCAATGAAGATAATGATATATACATTACAGGTAGTAACGCCAAGATGCTTTCAGGAGAACTCGCCACTTATTTAAGTGGCAGATATATCGAATTCAAAATATATAGTCTCTCCTATTCAGAGTTTCTTGAATTCCACGGATTAACTGAAAGTGAAACGAGTTACGAATTATATAGCCGTTATGGCGGACTTCCCTATTTATTAAATCTCCCTCTCGAAGATGAAACGGTCAATGAATATTTGAAGAGTGTATATTCCACGATTGTATTTCGTGATGTTGTCAGTAGATACAAACTGCGCAATACTTTGTTCCTTGAGAAACTGATTCAATTTTTATCCGAAAACATAGGCAATCTCTTCTCGGCAAAGAATATCAGTGATTATTTAAAATCACAACATACCGCCATATCAGTAAACCAAATACAAAGCTATACAGAATATTTAAACAATGCTTTCCTTATCCACCGAGTAGAGCGGTATGATTTAATTGGGAAACGCGTATTTGAGATAGGAGAGAAATATTATTTCGAAAATATGGGAATCCGGAACATTGTCATCGGATATCGCATTACAGACAAAGCCAAAATATTGGAAAATCTAGTGTATAACCACCTTTTATACAAAGGTTACGATATTAAGGTTGGCTATTACGGAGATAAGGAAATTGACTTTGTCGGAGAAAAGAATGGAGAAAAACTATATATACAGGTCGCTTTAAAAATAGATAGCGACAAGACAGCAGAAAGAGAATTTGGATACCTGCTAAAGATACAGGACAACTATCCCAAAATAGTGGTAACAGAAGATACATTCAGCGGAAACAGCTACGAGGGTATACGCCATTGTCCCATACGCCAGTTCTTAATGGAGTAAACCATACGATATACGAAAAATAAATGCAGTACACCATCGGGTTACCACGAGCAATCAAATCGCCTTTGGTGTGCTGCATTTACATTTGAGTCAAGTCATCTATAATACCATGGGCAATATCCATTGTTAGTTAGTAATAGACAGCTCGGTTACCTTATACGGATGCTTTACTGCTGCATGGGCAGCTTTCTGGGCAACAGCTTTCCTCGCCTCATCCAACCCTTCCGGGGCATAAGGATTCCCGACTACATTGTGTTTGAAGATGCGTTCGAACCAGGTACAGGCAGCGGTATAACGTCCAATCTTCACATCCAGATGATAGCCGTCCCGATTCAGGTGGTCGCCGATGAAAGAGGTGCGCGCATTTTGTATGGCAGTGCCCGAAGGGATGACAATCTTTATCTTATTCGCCTTAGCCGCTTTCTTCACTGCATCGGCAATAGCCTGATACATGGTGAGTTGATTGCAGTTGTAGTTTTTAAATCCACTATGCTTGGAAGTAGACGCATACGCCCAGGTTTGGTGCAGCATCAGCTTTGTTTTTTTTGGAAGGCGTACTTTTACATATTCTATGAGCTCGGGAAGAGAGGCTTCATACGTCTCATACATTCCCGAAAAAGGACTTGCCTGTTGCAGGCTGACGTAATCCCAGTCTTCATCTGCCAGCACCGCTTCCAAAGACATCTTGCCCTTTTCCCGTTTCTTTCCATCCGTACCGATTTTCCGGTAGGCATAGGCAGGAGCATTGTCACGGGCATTTTTCACATGACGTTCCAGGGAACAGCCGCCGATAAACATATTGCCGATGATGGTTGAAATGCCTTCGGCTTCGGCAAGTTCATGCAGATATTGCTCCACGGCATCCTGGGAGAAACTGTTGCCGATAGCAAGTATCCTGACCGTTTTTTGCTGCGCATACACTCCTCCGGCAAGAAGGAGCAGTATGCACATACAAATCACTACATTTCTATATTGCTTCATTATATTCAAATATAACTAAACTTATCGGTTATTTCTCTTTTTCATGTAATAATCTCTCATCAGATACCACGCTTTCTTACGCATACCCTGGTCGGATATGAGTCCTTTGCGGTTCCAGCCATCCTGATTGGTGGGGTGGAAACGGAACGGCGAACGGAAGTCGAACAGAATCCAGGGAGATACGCCACGCAGGTTCGGGATATTGTCGAACATACGGATATTGTCTCTGTACAAGCGTGCCTGGTATTCTTCACTCCAAGAGCTGACTACATTCTCATCACCGGACTGACCGTACAATGCTTCGCCGCCAAATTCCGAGATAATCAACGGTTTGTCCGTCACGACTTCCCATATAGCGTCTTTCGGTTCCACAGGCCACGGATGATACCAGCCCATATATTTATTGATAGCTACGACGTCCAGTTGGGAAGTAAAAGAATCTTCCATTACAAAACGCTGTTTTTCGCTATTGAAGTGCACAAGGTCGAAAGCGGCAACATACAGGCGGGTAGTGTCCAGCTGCTTTCCCGTTTCGAGCAAGGAAGTAAGGAATTCATTCCGTTCTTTGGAAGGCTGTGTTTCATTGGCACCCCCCCAATAACCTACTGCGCAGCGGTTTTGATCGCGCTTAATCATTTCAGAAAGCATCCTCTGCGCTTTCTTACGGGTATCATCGTCTGTAAAGTCAATGCCTTGCCAAATAGGAATCTCCTGCCAGAGAAGGAAGCCCATCTTTTCCGCCAGGCGTACCGTGTACTCATTCTGCGGATAATGAGCCAGGCGAATCATGTTCACACCAAGCGCTTTCGCTTCATTTAGCAACATGGCTGCATCGGCTTCCGAGAAAGCACGCCCCATACGTTGCGGGATTTCTTCGTGGAAAGAGATACAGCACATAAATGTCGGCTTCCCGTTCAGGTAAATATCAGTTCCTTTCACGGTGATATTGCGGAAGCCTATTTGCTCTTCCACGCGGTCGGCACTTGAAGATACAGTCACGCCATAGAGTTTCGGTTCTTCAGGCGACCAGCGTTGCAGCTTCTTCGCATTCAACACGGTTTCCGCCTTTCCTTCCGCATCGGTGGTAAGCTCCGCGTTGATTTTGAGTTCGGGGATGGCAACTGTTACTTTCTCACCTGCTTTTTTATCAGAAAGACGCACACGGGCAATTATCCGGTCGGGAGCATTTTTATCCAGTTGGATAAAATAATCTTCTATAAATGTCCGGGGAGTTTTCACCAGCAGCACATCTCTTGTGATGCCGCCATAGTTCCACCAGTCGAATGCCATAGCGGGAATGGCGTCTTTGGTACGGCGGTTGTTCACTTCTACCGCCAGGAAGTTGTCACCGTCTTTCAACAGGTCTGTCACTTCCACTTGGAAAGGAGTAAAACCGCCTTCGTGCTCTGCTATCTCTTTCCCGTTCAGGTAGACTTTGCAACGATAGCTGACAGCACCGAAATAAAGAAACTGGCGTTTGTCTGCCAAGCGTTTGGCATCAAAGTGACGGGCATACCATACAGTGCCTTCGTAATACTTCAATTCGGGCGATTGAGAGTTCCAGTCACCCGGAACATTAAGACGCAACCCGCCTTCAAACGCGTATTCGTAGAAATCAATATTTCCTTCCGGTTGCCGGTTCTCATAGATTTTCATCCGTTGCCCCTGGTCGTACAGGTCGATGATAGCATTCCATTTACCATTCAGCGAATGGATGTTGCGACCATATACATTCGTTATCAGCTCCTGTGCCGCAACGCTTCCAGCAAAAACGATTAGCAACAATAGACATAGACTTAATTTCTCACCTGTTTTCATTTAAGTATGTTGTTATAATTAGTGTATATAATAAGTTCAGGCACGGATCATACGGATTTCACGGTTTTTAGAATAGAATAGGTAAAACAACAGTGTTAATCCGTGTAATCCGTGCTATTTCGATTTATTTTTCAGGAAATTCATTACCCAGTTCCAGGCTGCGCTCCACTGTTCGGCATAGGCATAATGAGCGGTCGTCTCAGCTACAAACAGCTCTTTCGGAGCATTAATCACGTTGTAAGCGGAGTAAGTGGTAGTAGGCGGACAGACCATATCATTATAACCAAAAGTATAGAATCCCGGAACTTTGACCTGCCGGGCAAAGTTCACCACATCAAAATACTGAACGGTTTTCATCTTTTCCGGCGTCCGGTTCTTCGCATCCTTAAACAAATGCGGCCAACCGCCTGCACGACCGTGGGTATAACCCGCCATATCACACAAGGCTGGATAGAAAGAAACCAATCCCTTGACACGGTCATCCAGTCCGGCAATTACAATGGAAAGCGCACCGCCCTGACTTCCACCGAAGGTTGCCAGGTTACCGTTAAATTCGGGAAGTGTGTAAATGAAATCAATGGCTCTCACACAGCCTGTATAAACCCGTTTGTAATAGTACTTGTCCCGATTGTCCATATTGAACGAGTGGTAATTCTTCAAAGCACCGTTATAAAGCCGATGATACACATCTCCCGTCAGGTTGACCGGAATGCCGTGAATACCGATTTCCAGAATGATAAAACCTTTTCCGGCACGTTCGGCTTCTCCGTTATAGGCACGGATACCTGCCCCCGGCACTTTCAGAATCGCCGGATATTTCCCGGAAGCCTTCGGAACACAAAGGATGCCGTACATACGGGACGCATAGTCATTGTTCGCGAAGGAAACATGATATACGTTCACCTTATCTGTGCACCTTTCTGGCAGTAAAGTCATTATCGGTTCCAGTGCCCACTTTTCTGCGGCTTCTTTGGTGCTTTTCCAAAATTCCAGAAAGTCGGCGGGCAACGGAGTGGTCGGTTGCAATTTCTCAGGAGAGAAGCCGACGGTAGCCACGCCTTCATACTCACGCCCTTGGCAAGTGACGAAAGCGCGGCAACGCAGAAACCCTTCTTTTTTCATAGTCCCTGCGTTAATTTCAAGCTTTTCATTCTTCAAAGGCTGTTTGCCTGTCTGATGAGGTTTCATCATGTCTTCCGAAATCTCATAGCGCACTTCCAGATTATCCTGCGGGATATTGCATTTCAATACAGCCACTTTGAATTTCACTTTTTCTCCCGGTTTATACAGCCAATTGGTGTGGTCGGGAGTGACCTGCACTTGAACCAGTCTTTCCTGTGGCTGCCCCCATGCAACTATCTGCATGGAGACAAATGCTATCAGGAGAAGAAGAAAACGTACACTTTTTATCATAGTTCCCTATTTTATTTCATTTGTCATTGCTATATTAATATTCCATTTATCAGCTATTAATACCCATTGTCTCAACTATTAATACCTATCCGCCCAACTATTAATACCTGACAACTCAACTATTAACATCCAACAGCAGAGATATTAATGCTCCTCTTCACACATCATAACACTCTGCGAATCAGAAGTTAACACATCATTCGTGATTAGCGTAAAATGCAGATAGCCGCCTTTTTATGGTTTTACTTCGTATTGATAGAGTGCAAAAGAGTTCTTGTCATTTAGCTCGAAACTTACTCTACCCTGTGCGACGACTTTTGCAGCAAACTTCTTGCCACTTCCCATCACAGGAGTAAAAGTAACTTTCTTACCCTCAGGAAGCCAAGTGTCAATAGTCCCCCTGGCTTGCTCATTATCTTCGCGGTAAACCACAAGATAGCCTTGCGTGCCGGAGACGGTCGATTGGAATCCTGTCCACGAACGTCCCGAAGGTTCTTCACCAATAGGCAGTATGACGCCTTGATGAAACCGGAGTTGCAAAGGTTGGTATTTCTTGAGTAGAGATGCCGTAATATAAGCCTCTTCGGGCAGGTTCGAAGCCTCCATCCAAGCCAACGGCTGTGCCGCCAAGGTGATGGCAAAGAGGTAATCGAAACTGTAACGGGCGGGGGCAAAAGGGTCGGCAGCGTCATACTTGTCGGCATTGCGCCATTTATTAAGGAACTCTATCTGCATCTTCTCCGCCGGTACATAGCGGGACAGCATCCAGAGGTTGCGCAAGGTGCGATAAGGGTAATAGTTGCCCCAATCGGTATAGCGGTTTTCCAAGAAGATGTTGCCGTACTCGTTCATATAGTGATACCCACCGCGACGACCGGCAGTGGCATCGAGGTTGAAAATCACTTCATAGTTGGTTTGCTCCAACACGGTATCAAACAGTCGGCGTAGATTCTGTTCAGCTGTCTTGGTAGGTATCTGCAGGCCGTCTATCTTAAAACAGCAGATGCCGTACTTCTTATAAAGTCCGATAATGGCTTGCGCATCTTTTTGCCAATCGGCAAAATCATTCTGTATGCTGGGATTGAACCATAATCCGATGCGAATACCCAATTTCTTGCCTTTCTCTACAATAGGTTTCAGCCCATGAGGGAACTTTGTGGGGTTGGGCGTCCAGTAATCGCCACTTTTCCAGATATCCTTAAAACTACCTCCGGCAGTCTTCGAGTTAGGGCTTTTTCCGCTCTGCCAGCCATCGTCCAGTTGAAAGAGGGTAATGCCCATGCGTGCGGCACGGTCTAGTTCTGCCAGACAGAAAGCCTCATCTATTTTGGCATCCTGGCTACGGTCGCCCCAGGTATTGAGCATAATCATCTCATCCTGTGCGGCGGTGTGGTGGCGCAGTTGTTTCTGATAGAGGCGCAGGGCAGTAAGCGCTTCTTGCTCGCCACCGGTATAGATGCCGGTAACGCATCCATAAACGCGGGTCCAGCTATCCGGCTTTACATCATGAGACGCAATGCCCAGCCCCACTACCATAAAATCACTAAAGTCCGCCACGAAGTCAGAACCCGGATAATGTAATTGGGTACTGCTGCTAGGAGCCTCTTTCAAAAAAAAGAAGCCTTGACGCGTAACTACGTCATGAGCAAAAAGCAAATTACCACGATACGTATTGCGACGGTAAGGAAGCCAGGTACGCCCGGTCACCAGATTGTCGTTCCAATCGGTGTAGTCGAAAAACTCGATTGTGCGGGCACTCCAATGATTGCCGGATAGTTGCAACCTGTCGAGCGTGGGAGTTTTCACCCCCGTAGCCATATCGGCCGTGTGCTCTATATTTTTGCGGTCGGCGTTAGAGCGGTTATCCTCCTTATTCTGATAAAGTTCCACTTGCCCTTTCAGATAGGTGTCGCAAGCAATGGCGGGACAGTCTGCATAAATGCGATAGCGACGCTCTATATTCAGCGAACCGATAGTGCAAGCCACGGTAGCCTGCAGATAACTGGCGTGGATGCCGTTCGTCGGTATCTCGTTCACGGTAAGTGTAGCATCCGTAGGGATACCTTTCACAATCGAGAAATCGGGTTGTTTGCCCTGTGCCGGAATGGTTTTTCCGTGTTGCTTGTCAGTAAGGCTGATGGTAACAGGCGCACCGTTATTCCACAGCATGGCGCGTTCCATATAGTTATTGCCCATACGTAGCGTGTCACCTTTCAGAAAAGCGTAATACTGTTGTCCTCCCCAAAGCGGCAAGGTACATATTGCCGATAGAAATATCGTAATAATATTTTTTTTGCTCATAGTTTGTCTACGGTTTGATGTAAGCTCCCGGAACTTCCAACAATTTGTTGGGTTCGTTGAAGCGTTGGTTATCGGGCACATCGCGTTTGCCCAGACCCGCTTGCATAAGTTGCTTCAGTTCCGGCAGGTGATGATGATAGATGTCGCGCGGCTCTACACGATGCTTGTGGCAGAGTCCGGCTGCCATACCTACTACTTCACCCATCATGCCGGTAGTACGCATCACACGTACCGTACCCAAAGCTACATGGGTGCAGCTCATATTGCGGCCTGCCATAAAGAGGTTGTCCACATTGCGAGAATAGAGGCAGCGATAGGGAACGGCATAAGGATGAATCCAACGATGCACCGTAGCCGACTTGAATTCATTGCCGGGAAAACGTACACTATTCACGCTGTCGGGGAAGTGAAGGTCGATGCTCCAGGTAGTGGTGAACGAAGCATCCTCGTGCGCCACATTCTTGTCTATATCGTCCTGTGACAGTACGTAGTCGCCCAAGAGACGGCGTGATTCACGTTTGCCTGAAACATACGCCACCCAGTCGAGGGAACGGTTGGCATACTTCTTATGGTCTTTATAGTGATTTTTCAGATAGCTCCAGTTGGAATATATCACCAAAAGTCCATAGTCGCGTACACGTTCAGCTTCGCTGACTTGATTGCGGTTCATACCTGTTTCCCATTTCCACTCGCCCATGGTTACAGGCTCACAGTTTTCAGCGTCAAAGCGCACGCCATATTCAAAATGAGGGAATGAGGTTTTCTTCTTCATGTCCTTGCTATACCATTGTATAGAGGCGCCCATGACCAATGAGTCGGGCTGTTCGGGAGCAAGGCTCTCGCCATATTCATCGCGACCTTCACGTCCCATAGCCCAATCGGCACCGGCTAAATAGCCTATGGTAGCGTCGCCTGTGCAGTCGCTAAAGAGAGGAGCGGTAAGTTCGGTTTGTTCGCCCGTCTCGATATGCTGGATAGTGACTGACGCAATGCGGTCTGCTTGCATCTTCACGGCTACCGCACGCTGAGAAGCATAAAGAGTAATGTTCTTTTCGGCATCTATGAAGTCTTCTTTCTTCTGGTCTTCGTAGTAGTCACCCGGTTGTGCATTACCGGAACGTTCATGACCGAACTCACGTATCATACGCCCCAATCCCTGATTAGGCCCCATTTCAATAATACCGCCGAGATGTACACGAATCTCTGACGAGTTATTGCCGCCCAATACAGGACGGTCGTTCACTAGTGCCACCTTACAGCCTAACCGGGCGGCCGATGCGGCAGCACACATTCCGGCTATTCCCCCTCCTACTACCACAAAGTCGTATTGATGAGCGGGTACCGTCTGTTGTTGTCGCAAGCGGGTACGAAGTGCGGCTGTCTCTGCCGCATCCCAGGTAGCAGGCTGCGTGTTCGCATCGGTCGTAAGGTAAATGGCATCGCAACGACCATCGAAACCGGTGAGGTCTTTCAGGGCAAGGGTGGTAGTCCCTGCTTTCAATACTGTCTTTCCGGCAAATTGCCATTGCCAGGAATTACCGGTATGTCCTAATGTAGCTTTCAGCAATTTGCCGCCTAAAGCCAGGCGGAACTTTCCGGGGCCCTCGGCATCGGTCCAAGGTGAAGTCCAGTTGTAGGTACGGGCATATACGTAGTAAGTGCCCGCCTGGGGAATGTTGATTTCTGCCGTAGCATCCGCCACAGGGATGCCCATGCCATGTGCCATGAGATAGGGCGAACCCATTTGATCCATGAACTGCTGGTCGAGCACCCAGCCGCCTCGCTGGCTGAAACTTTCAGCTTCGATGAGCAGTTCTTCGGCTACAGCCACAAGGCTACAGGCTACGGCTATGCATGTCAATAAGAATTTTTTCATCACAGTACAGCGTTTTTATGATTATTGTCTACTATCTTCACAGAGGGAACAGATTATCTCGCCATTTTATAAATTTCATTGCCTGCCATCAAAAAAGCACCAACTCCATAAACCTCCGTCATGTCACGAGTCACTTTCTTCGGATCGGCACCGATTTGCTGCACATAACCCAGTTTCCCATTCGGTTCCACAGCCGAGACTAATGCATTCCAGCCTTTTATCATTACAGGAAGATAAATTTCCTTATCCAATAAACCTTCGTTTATTCCATAAGCAATGGAATAGACAATGAAAGTAGTGCAACTCGTTTCCGGTGATGGATAAGAGGCAGGATCCAAGAGACTGGCATGCCAAAAACCGTCCGGATGCTGCAATCCGGCAACACGTGTAGCCAGTTTTACAAATAATTCCTCATAGAATTTGCGGTTCTTATCTTTCTTGGGCAGTTCCTTTAATATTTCAACCAGACCACCAAGCACCCAACCGTTGCCACGTCCCCAAAAGACTTTCTTGCCATTGGCTTCGCGCTTATCAAAATAACGCCAGTCACGGTAGAACAAGTTTTCTTCTTTATCGAACAGGTAATCATAAGTCGCTTTATACTCACGATTCATAAATTTGATATATTTTTTCTCTCCGGTCAGCATATACAGTTTGGCATATACAGGGGGAGCCATAAAGAGAGCATCACACCAAGTCCAACGTTCCAAGGTCTTTAAGTCTCCCTCCACCAGCTTGAAACTGCCTTCGGACGGATGATTGGCAATCCATTCCGTACGGGCGAGCGTAGGGATAATCATTGCTTCGTCTTTGTACTTGCGGTATAAATCCAAAAAGGACTGTGATACAGCGATGTCATCAGCATGGTAAAACCGTTTGTCCGGCTGCCAACAATTCCGCCGCCCGATACGAGTCAGCCACTTATAATATGTATCATCATTGTCTTCTTTTTCAGCCAATTCTGCCCAATCCACCATGCCGACATAAAGAGCACCTTGCGGCCAGTTCAAGTCGTCATGTTCAGGAGCGGGGTGTGGATTGGCAATCTGCCAATCCGCCACCTTTCGCATAATAGACTTTATTTCTGCTTTTTGAAAAGGAATCTCTGTTGCCATTATAAAAACGGAACATAACAGAGACGCTCCCAATAAAAGTGTTTTTTTCATTATATATTTATTTGTTTATCATTCGGTCATTACAGTTCAACTGTAGCCTTTAAAGGCAATTGACTGGAAGCAGGCCCGACTAAGATCTCAAAGTCTCCTTTTTCCACTACAAAGCGGTGTTGATTCATATCGTAAAAAGAGAATGCATCCTCATCCAGCACAACAGAAACCCGCTTCTTCTCCCCTTTCTTCAAGAATACCTTTTCATATCCTTTCAGTTCTTTCAACGGACGGGGAACAGAAGACTGTATATCATGCACATACACCTGTGCCACCTCCGAAGCATCCATCTTACCTGTATTCTCTATATCAAAGCTAACGGTAACCTGATGCTCACCCGTTTTCTCTGCAGCCATATTACTATAAGCGAAAGTAGTATAGGACAAACCGTAGCCAAACGGATAGAAAGGTTCTTTTCCCGAACGGTCGTATCCACGATAACCGACAAAGACACCTTCGGAATAGTCTACACGCTTAATCTCCGCCTTTAAGTTCTCGTAATAACTACCGTGCACCGGATTATCGTCCCATTTCCGCTCGATAGAAATCGGTAGCTTTCCACTTGGAGAAATCTTACCGGTCAGGATTTCAGCAATTGCCTGGCCGCCTTCCTGTCCCGGATACCAGGCCATAAGAATCGCTTTTGCGGCATCATACCAGTTGGTGAAATCCACACCGCCACCGGCGTTCAGTACAACCACAACATTGGGATGCATGGACGCAATCTTCTTGATAAACAGTTCCTGATAGCGAAGCAAGGCAAACGGACGGTCAAAGCCTTCGCCTTCGGTATTACTATTGAAACCTGTGCAGAACACAACATTATCCACCTTTGCCAATCCTTGACGAAGTTTCGCCTCATTAAGGCTATAAGCATTAAAACGAATGATGGCCGAAGAAATATTATCAAAGAATTCAATCCGGAAACGGTATTCCTTACCACCCTCAACCGGCAGTTCAACTTCACGGCTAGAGTAGGAATGATTTCCCCAATCTCCCGTAATATGCTTGTCATTCACAAACAGACGATAACCGTCATCACCACCGATATGAAGTTTCAACTGACCGTCAGTTTGTGGCATGTAGCAGGCTGTCCAACGGACAGAGAATCCATCTGTCGGAAAGCCGTCCAAAGGTGCCCCATATCCCCAGTCATAATCAACAGAGGATTCCGTGCGTATTACTTCAGGCTGTCCCGAAAGGGTCTTGTTTTTAAAGTATTCAGCCTTGAAGCCTTTCATCTGACGATTAGCATCAGTATAAAACTCATGGACAATATCTTCATAAATCACATCATCCGTCAATAGTAACAGATTATTTTTCTTCAATTCTTTCAAGCCTTGAGCTACTGAGACGGTAGAAAAAGGAGTGACAAACCCACTGCCACCACCGGTAGGAATCAAATTTGCATTAGGCCCCATCACGGCTGTCTTCCCTTTCAGCGGGAGCAAGTTTCCTTCATTCTTCAACAGGACTACACCCTCGCGCGCCAGCTCTAAAGCTGTCTGGCGGGAGAAAGGATTATCCTCTGCTATGTTGCTGTCTTTCTGTTCCTTATCCAGCATACCATAAGCAATCAGAGTTTGCAGGATGTGTTGTACTTTCAGGTTGATGGTTTCTTCTGTCACTGTGCCCGCTTTGATAGCAGGCAACAGATTCTCCAAATTCATAAAACGTCCTTTCGGCATTTCGAGGTCAAGTCCGGCGTTAGCAGCGCCTACGGCGGAATATACGGAAGTCCAGTCAGACATCAGAATACCTTTGAAGCCCCAAAGATTGCGCAAGACATCAATATTCAGCCATTTATGTTCGGTGGCATGGACACCGTTCAACAGATTGTAGCTGTTCATTACGGCGCCGACATTGGCTTCCTGTACTGCTTTCCGGAAAGCCGGGAAATAGATTTCCTGCAAAGTACGCTCGTCTATGTCAGAGCTGGCATGGTGGCGGCTCCATTCCTGGTTGTTGCCAGCAAAGTGTTTGATTGTAGCAATGACTCCTTCCGATTGTACTCCCAGGATATATTGTTTCGCCGTTTCACCTGTCAAGTAAGGGTCTTCACCGAAGTATTCAAAGTTACGGCCGCACAACGGAGCACGATAGATATTCACGCCCGGACCCAACAGGATATTAACTCCTCTTGCCTTGGCATCCTGTCCCAAGCCTTGCCCTAACTTATAAAGTAATTCCCGGTTCCAAGTAGAAGCGGAAAGTATTCCGGAAGGATATAAAGTGCTCTTGGGAGCATGATTACGAATTCCCTGCGGCCCGTCAGCCAACTTGATTTCAGGTATTCCCAAACGGGGAATGGCACGCAGAGAAAAACTGGTATATCCGGAGATATACTCTATTTTCTCTTGCAAAGTCATTTTTGATACAATGTCCTTCGCACGTTGTTCGGCTTGGGGAGTGATTGTTTGTGCACAGGTTAATATGCTCCATAGCATACATAAACCTATGCCTCCTATTTTCTTTTTCATGGTGATTCTGTGTTAATATAATATGTGTAAAAAACCAACTTAGCTATCAGCTCTTCACACACTTTTGTTCTTTACATTTTTAGTCTATCAGTTCTATTTTAACGGTCTGTCCTTGTACCAGAATATGATATTCGCCGGCTTCAAGGAAGCGTTTACCATCCTCATTGACAAAACCGAAATCACGTTCCAGGTCGATGTCGAAACGGAAAGTCTTCGTTTCGCCGGCTTTGATAAGTTGTTTCTCAAAGTGTTTCAGTTCTTTCACCGGACGGGTGATAGAGCAATAAGGATCGGAGATAAACCAATGAACAGTCTCTGCTCCGTCGCGAGAACCGGTGTTGGTGACAGTCACTTCTGCCGACAGTTTATCGCCGCGCTTCACTTTAGTAGCAGAAGGGGTAACAGTGCCATACTTAAATTCGGTATAACTTAATCCATGCCCGAACGGATATAACGGATCGCTTGTTATATCTTTATAAAATCCCTGATGTCCGCGTCCGCTCTTGCGGCGATTATAATAAATAGGAATTTGTCCTGTGGAATAAGGGAACGTCATGGCTAGTTTACCGGAAGGGTTGATACGTCCTGATAAAATACCTGCCATTGAACGTGCACCATTTATTCCCGGTTGCCATATCTCCAATATAGCATCACAAAGAGGTTCCATGCGATTTAACTCCAAGGGACGTCCATTAGAAAGTACCAATATAACAGGTTTACCAGCCTCCTTTAGCTCTTTCACCAATTCTTCCTGAATCTGTGGCAAAGCAATCGTAGAACGGGAGGCATTCTCACCACTCCAGGTAAGCATCTCGCCCAAACAAACAATGACTACATCAGACCAACGAGCAACGTCCAATGCGCCAGCAAAACCTGAACGGTCATTGCCCTGCGGTTTGCATCCCATTGCATAACGTAATTCGGCATCTCCTCCAAACTCGGCAGTCAACCCATCATAGAGCATTTCCACATCCGTATCTTTTCCATGTCCGCACCAGGAACCCAATAAGTCCCAACCATTTTTTGCCATTGGACCTACTACGGCAATCTTTTTTTTGTTTGTAAGTGGTAATATCTGATTGTCATTTTTCAACAACACCATTGATTCTGCTGCCAGTTGAGCGGCCACAGCCATACTTTGCGGACGGAAAAAACGATCCTTCTCATTAGTAACCGGAGTATAAGGACGTTCGAACAAACCCAGACGGAATTTTACACGCAATACCCGACGAACTGATTCGTCAACTTGTGCCATTGTTACCTTACCTTCCTCTACAAGCTCTTTCAGATGACGATCGTAGGCATGAGACATCATATCCATTTCAAGCCCCGCATTAAAAGCATACCGAGCAGCATCTTTCTTTGTAGCGGCTAATCCCTGATTCTTTAACTGTTCCACAGCCCCCCAGTCAGACACAATGAACCCGTCATGTTTCCAACGTTTCTTTAATATCTCGGTCATGATATAAGGATTAGCTGACCCGGGTACTCCACTGATGTCATTGAAAGAACTCATCAAAGTGGGCGCACCAGCTTTCACTCCCATCTCATAGGGCAGTAGATAAGTATCCCAAAGAGTTTGAGCTGAAATTTCGGTATAAACATAATCTCGCCCAGCCTCCGAAGCACCATAACCTACATAGTGTTTCAGACAAGCAGCCATACGGTTCTCTGCTGACATATCATCTCCCTGATACCCACGCACCGAAGCAGCGGCAAACACTCCATTTGTATAAGGATCTTCACCATATCCTTCGGCTACACGTCCCCATCGAGGATCACGTGCCACGTCGATCATGGGAGAAAAAGTCCAATCAACCCCAGACATGCGGGCTTCTTGTGCAGATACCGCACATGCCTGTTCTACCAATCCCGGATTCCATGAACAGGCCTGCCCCAACGAAATAGGATATATGGTGCGAAAACCATGAATAGCATCGTAGCCAAAAATGATGGGAATGCCCAAACGAGATTCTTCCATCGCTTTTTTCTGCATACTATTACGCAACTCTGGATTTATATCAAAGTAAATCAAAGAACCAATCTCTGACGGTACTTTTTTCACTTCTTCGCCAACATTATTCACATTGTTATTTCGTCCCAATGTATATTGGTTTAGCTGCAAAACCTTTTCCTCCAATGTCATACGCGATATTAAATCATCAATACGTTTTTCAATTGGAGCTTTGGCATCCTTATACAAAGGAATACTCTTTTTATCTTTTGACGAAAGAGAATGTGTGACTCCCAATAGGCACAATCCCAAAATCAAAACTTTTTTTCTCATCAATGTTTTCGTCAGTTAATTATTATTTCTAGTTTTCAGATGTATATCAGGCAATACGTAAGCAGATACTTATTCCAGCCATTCCATGCACTTATCATTTAGCTAAGTACCAGATACTTACAATCAGTTCATTGGAGATATATGCCCAACGAACCGGAGAACTATGACCTGCCAATACATTCATTTCCAACAATTAATGTATCTCGTAGCAATTGACTATGACTTACCGAGCGGTAACTTCAAATAATTTCAACCATCCGGCAGATGTTACATTGTTCTTCACAGCAAGGTGAATTCCAATCTCATTCTGCTTTGCCGTGTCAACAATACCAACAGCCCACATGTATTTACCTGCCTCCACGCCTTCAACCCGGGTTGTAAACGTATATGATTTAGCCGTACCTTTCACCCAATCACAAGCTTCCGGTTCTCCATCAACAAATACATACTTCGGTTTATCATTCTTGATGTCCAATAAAGCAAAAGCCACTTTATATTTATTCTTCCACTGGGGAATATTCGTCGGACAATATCCCCAACCAAAATTATTCCAACGGTGCGCTATTTCAATCTGTTTACCATTAGAGATAGTTGTAGGCAAAGAAATTCTGTCCGGAAATAAACGGTAGCTTCCTTCTGTACAGAATTGTTTAACTAATTGGAAAGCTTCATTAAACCATGAATAAGTTTCTCCATTGCGAAAGTCTGAATTATAGCGTAAATCCATCATATTGACGCAGGCTGTTTTAGCCTCATCAAACTCACCCTGACGTACTTCTGCATAATTGGCATATCCATCTCCCTGAATCGAGTTTCCATGAGAATTTTTCACCCAGCCACCTTCCATTACTACAGGAACGAGATACTTCCACTTGGCTATAAAATTGCGTTCCCAAGTAGAATAATAAGTTTTCATACCAAACGCATCGTGACGTAATGAATATCCTTTAGCTACTGCTTTTCCTATTAATCTTTCAGTATCTTTATCATAGTTATTGCCATCCCATTCTTTACTTGTACCTATCCAACGATGATAATTTACAAACACAGGAACTTTATCAAATACTTGAGAATATAAATCTGTCACCCAATCGAAAACAGCCTCACGAGTCGGCAGCTCCGGTTTTCCCAACTCACGCACCTGATAGTACCATACACTATGATACTCTCCCCATTTTCCAAATCCTGAACCACTTACAAACTGTACTTTGTCGGGATCATTAAAATCCTTAGCCAAAGCCCTGATAAATTTCTCATAATATTTCTGGAAAATAGGATCATCCGGATAGGGAGACCATACTTTTACTGAACCTGTTTGTGTTTCATATCCTTTCGCGCCAGCCTCTTTTACAAAATTCGGAGTAAAATTATAGTGCTTATCACGGCTATCCACCACAAAAGTAAAGGCCAATTTCATATTTCTTTGCTTAGCTCCCTTTATCAACATCTTCAGTCGCTTAGCCGAAGGGGTATCACAATCGGAGTTCCATGCATATTTTCCTTCTTCAGGATTAAAATCAGCCCAGGCACCACGAAGGTATAAGGTATTTGCATAATCAGAGACCTTTACAGTGCCTTCCGATGACGGAAAATTATCATAATCCTGCCAGAATGTGGAAGATAAACCATCACCAATACCCGCATATAATACCCATCCGGAAAGAGGATTATGCAAAATGATATTTCGATTCTGCTTTACCGTGACAATGCTGTTTCCAGGAATAGAAGTATCTTCTACCAAACCATCATCACCATTACCACCTCCTTCTTCATCATTATCACTGCCGCAAGCGACTAATGATATAGCCATAGAAAAAATAAGCCCACAACTTATTTTTCTCAAACTGCACATATTTTGAAAATTAATCTTCATACCTATAGCTCTTATTTTTTTATGCTTACTTTCGACAATTTTAACCAGCCCGAATCCAATATATCCCCTTTGGCGGCAATGTCCAGCCCTATGAGATCTTTATTACTCCGGTCAACCAGGCCCACAGCCCAAACATAAGTACCCGTTTCAACTTTGGACATATCCGGCTCAAATACATATTCAGCGGGACTTCCTTTTATCCACTTGGATAAATCTGTATTCGTATCCACAAATGTATATCGCACCTCATTCGTTTCAGAATCGAGCAAAGCGAAAGCTACTTTATATTTTTGATTCCATTGCGGAATATTAGTAGGACAGTACCCCCATCCCATATTGTTCCAGCAATGTTTAATAGTCGGAGTTGTTTTTTTAGAGACTTCTAACGGTAAAGAGATCTCACTGGGGTAGAGCCTATACCCGCCTTCCCGAAGGAATCGGCGTACTAAATCAAAAGCATCTTTAAACCAAAACTCTGTATCGCCAAAACGGAAATCCATCATATTGACATGTGCCTCTTTGCTGTCATCAAACTCACCGCGTCTTACGTCCTCGTGTGAATCCTTGCGATATCCTCTAGGATCCTGCCAATAACTATGTGATTTGACAATCCAGCCACCTTCCATAATAATGGGGCAGATATTACGATATTTTTTTGCGAACCTACGCTCCCAACTGCCATAATAGGTTGTCATGCCAAATGCATCATGACGCAATGAATATCCTTTCTTGATTGCTTCTTCCAACATTTCTTCACTGTCAGCAGCAAAATGTTCATCATCTACCCAATCTTTTCCCGCACCAATCCATCTATGGTAGTTAATTACTACTGGAACTTTATCAAAAGCTTGAGAATATATATCTGTCACCCAATCAAAAACTGCTTTCTTTGGAGTATCATCACCTGTTGAATAAATCATTGTATGATATTCTCCCCATTTCCCAAGTCCGAATCCATCTATAAATTCAACTTTCGAAGGATCGTTGAAATCTTTAGCCAGGGCCTTCACAAATTTAGTATAGTACTTCTGAAAAACTGAATCGTCAGAATAAGGTGACCATTTACCTTTATTCATAAATCCTTTTGCACCGGCATCTTTTACAAATTGAGGAGTAAATTCTGTTCTCTTATCACGACTGTCAACTACAACACGAAATGCCAAACGCATATTCCGCTGATAAGCTCCTTCAATATATGCTCTTAAATTAGAATCTATTTTCCAACCATATACATCTTCCTGTGGATTAAAATCTGTCCAACTAGCGCGAATATAAAGCGTATGAGCATAATCTGTCACACTAACATTGTGTCCCAGTTCAGGAATATACATATGGTCATACTGTGCCCAAAAATCCGCAGCATCCACTCCCATACTTGCATAGAGCACCCATCCTGTAAGCGGGTTATGAAGAATACGCAAAGAATCAGGCTGAATCGTAACTATGTTATTCTCCGGTAGTTCCTTATCAAATGAAACGGCTGAAATCTCGTCTCCGAAAACAGGAGATAAAAGGAACATAAACAGACAAAGAGACACAATTACTCTATAATAACTAATCTTTCTTATAACCATACTACTAATTGTTTTTTTTAAAGAGTGCTATATCATTGTTCTCTTTATTCATATAAAAATCACGAGATTGATATAGCACTCTTAATTTTATCCTGCTTGATTATCTCTTATCAAAGAAGACTGTCAGTTCTTTAATATCTAATTCTATGTAATTAACTCCTACAGGTACACTAAAGAAGGCATAGCGGTTGTGAGATTGCCCTCCGACTACAGTCTGTTTCTGATTGTAGTCACTCTCTGCAATATCAAGGCAACCGTCATAAGATCCTCTGATGGCATCTGCTGTTGAGCCAAAGGTATAGCAACCTGCACTTTGCGGTCCGACTTTAAAGTTCAATCCACCCGGATGTGCATTTCCATCTTTGTCTTTAATGGAGTTCTTTCTGGGTAACTCCGCTCCTTTGTATATAAACAAATAAGGATTTGCCAAACTAGGTGTCATAGAATGAGCCATAGTGAATCCTGTATCACCAGTGCCATCTTTAGCCCATCCATCGTATGGTCCCCAAATAAAGACTCTTTCGATAGTGGTAGTCACCGTATTATTGTTCCATGTCCACGAAACAACCATTGGTTTAGGATCTGTTTCGGGGGAGTAAATCGTAACTTTTTTAGTATTTATGTTAATCACAATACGATAGACACCCGCAATCTTAATATTCCAATGATAACCAAGCGCAGCTACTTCCGGACTCATTGTCGAGATATTCATTGCTGTACCATCTGTAAAATCGCCTGATTCTTCCGGAGCAATAGCCATATCTTTCTGTCCATTAAACAAGATCGGGAAATAAATAGTACCTGGTTGCAGTTCTGCATGGAACGCATATTGATTTTCATCTTCTATCGTGCGAGTCATCTCTACATCTGCGCTAACACAAGTTCCGGCAATATAGATTTTATCAGCTTCTATAAAATTACTAGCCAAACCTATAGTAACGGTACGTGTTTCAAAATCTACCACTACACGATACTGCCCATCTTCAGGAATCACCCAATATCCAGCATTATCTATCCCCTTAATTTTAGCTTCCATTGCTCCATCAGTTATCTGTTGTTCTGCAGCAACTGGTGAGATGGCATTAATCTTATTTTCATCTTTCCAAACAATCGGGAAGTGAAGATTACCTGCCTTCAAGTCACAAATGGAAACATAACGCTTCGGCTGACTTTCCATTGGCAAGATTTCAAGATCTTCACCATCAACAGCTGTGCCTGACATATAAAGATGGTCTGCTACAAAAGTCTTTTCAGAATACATCTTTACTTTTATAGTAACTGTAGAAACTTCCGGTTTTACAAACTTAGGTCCTTCTACAGAACCGATAATACGGGCTTGTAACTTTACTAAATCACCAGGCTGCTGCTTCCACTTTGACACCAATAAACTCTGCAATTCTTTATGAGTATAACTTTTAGAAAAATCATCATCAATATACTCCCTTATCATTGTGTTTGTTCCAAAACTGTTATTTTCCAGATCCATTTTATAAAGATAGGAAATATAATAGTCAGAGCCTATTGGGTCAGCTTCCGTCCAGTTTAACGTCAATGCAACCTCATCCGGGGTATCTTCCTTGAGTTCTATTTCATAATCAGAAGGAGTAAGAACTAAACTTGTACGATTGTCGAGCGAATTAGTAGCATCGTCATCATCATTGCATGCTACTATGAAACACGAAGCAAGTGTCAGGAAGAAGAACCGTAAAAGGTTCTTCTTAAATATATATCCGTTTTTCATATCTATATTCAATATATTAATATTATAACTATTTATTGGTTTCCGACGGTCCAGTCAGGAGTTTGTACCAAATTCCAATTCTTATCAATATCGTCCTGTGGAATAGGCCACCAATAGCTTATAAATTTACGTGTCTGATATACTGTACGAGTATAATATTTATTTCTATAGTCCGCATCGGATACTTTAATATAAGCATTCATGCCATAAAAATCACCATCCAATACTTTCTCGGCTAATTTCCAGCGACGCAGATCATTAAAACGAAGTCCAGATTCACAATTCAATTCCACACGCCTTTCTTGACGAATTAACTCGCGCATTTCTACAGGATCTGATGGGGCTGTTATCTTGCCTTCTTCAGCTGAAACACTATATTCGGGAATACCCGCACGCTCACGAATCAAATTGACATATTTCAAAATCTCATTTTGATTAGCAGTATAAGTCCCCTTCTCAATGCTATATTCATTCAACGCCTCAGCATAACTTAAATAGATCTCTGCCAAACGACATAGTGCACCATGACGATTTTTATAATCTCCACTGCCTTCTTTGGGATTTGCAGATGGGTCTACTCTCTTACGTACCAGATAGCCGCTCCACGGAGCGTCATGAGAAGGACCACCGTCTTTACCATCCATATAGAAATCTGTATTTCTCTTACCACCAATATGCCATTGTTCGTTATGCAGTACTGAAATATAAAAACGAGGTTCGCGGTCACAATACATTTTATAAGTATTGGCATCTACAACTACATTTTCATCTTTATTACGATCTCCTTCTGAAGACCCATACTGCCACTTTGTAGAATAAGTCTCTTTTTGCGTACTAAAGCCTGTCTCTGAATAATTAGCATCAGGGTTAACTTTAGGAGAACCATCCGAATTATAACCTATAATAGGTCTTTGACCGTTTCTCATGAAAAAAGCATCAACCAAAGATTGGGTTATTCCGATCGCTCCCACTCCATTAATACCCAAACCACGTGGAATACAGTTTTTATCATACCATCCACCGGAATCCATTGTGCGAACAAACAGTAATTCTCTGTTAGCTTCGTTCCATCTCTTCATCACTGCATTCTGATAAGAAAGAAAAGGATCAATATCACCGTTATCCAAATATTCATAATGCAAATGATAGCCAGCGGCTTCCGCCTCATCGATAACCAGTTTACAAGCATCTACTGCTCTTTTCCATCGTTCCGGATCATGTGCAGAATTAAAGATAGGGGTTCCATCAATGTTTTTTATATTCGCCAATGCAGGATTACCATTCACCAAGTCGCTAGCAGCAAATAATAACATACGAGCACGCATTGCCAAACATCCAACAGAAGTCACACGGCCATATTTCTTATCTTCAGTTTGAGTGGCAGGCAATTGTTTTGAAGCTTCCAGCATTTCTTGATCTGCCCAATCAATTACATTATAAAACGGCTCTTGTTTCAACATCAGATCATCAGCCGAAGTACTTTCACTAGCCTCGCGAATAATAGGAACTGAACCATAAGCTATAGCCATCATAGAATTATAATAAGCTATAAAGAAACGGCATTCAGCTTTCATAAAGTCTACTTCTTCAGCCGGTACAGCCTCCAATGGGTGAGCATGTTTTATAAACAAATAAGCAGAACGAATATATTTGGGATAAGTATTCCAATAAGCAATTACCCCGGGATTGTCTGCTGTCCAGTTACCTTTTTGATATTGAATGGCTTTAAATCCTTGCGCTTCCCAACCAACTGAAGGAATCAGTTCATCAGCTATGGCATCGGGACCATCATAAGTATAATATTCGGGCAGGCCGCGATAAATATATGCCAGCCAACGTTCCATATTCTTTTTATTCTCAAATACTGATTCTAAATCCAACTGGTCATCCGGTTGCTTATCCAGATAATCAGAACAAGAAGAAAAAGTAAATGTCGTAATAATACTTAGTACTATAAATTTTAATATGCTATTTTTCATATGCGCTATTATTAGAATTTAATTTCAAAACCTGCAGATAACGATTTCATAATTGGGTACGCAGCCCCTGTAGTATTTTCGACTTCCGGATCCCACAAATCAAATTTTGAGAATGTTAAAAGATTTGTTCCTCTCACGAAAAGACGAATGCCTGATATAACTGTAGTATTTCTCCACAAATTCTTTGGTAAGGAATAACCAAGTTCAATGTTTTTTAAACGTAAAAAACTCATATTCCGCAGCCACCATGTAGATGGTTGGTTATTATTACTATTTATACCGTCATCCAATCGCGGATAAAATACGTTCTGACTTGGGTTGTCTACAGTCCAACGATCATTTGCATTAGTAAACATATTGCCTGTCACTCCTCTATTGGCACCCGGAATAATGCTTGATCCTAAAATATTCCAACTACGACCTATTCCTTGAAAGAGAGCTCCAAAATCTAGATCCTTATATTTCATATTCAGTCCAAAGCCATATACTATCTCCGGATCTTTTGTTCCTCCGATTGGCGATTTATCAAATACGTCCACTTTACCATCACCATTGACATCCCTGTATCTGATATCTCCCGGGCGGAGTTTGCTTACAAAACTTTGAGTCGGAATTCCTTCTTTCAGTTTACCTGTACTTACGTCTTCAAAATCGTCTTCTGTAAACAAACCTTCTGCTATATAGCCAGTTAATTGCCCTACCGGATGTCCTGTTTCAGCACGGTTAGTACCAACTACTGCACTAGGTTCATCCTTTTCTGTTATTTCATTATGAGCATAGGTAAATGTTCCCATTAAGCTGACAAATAAGTCTTTGCCAAACTGTTTATTAACATTTAAGGAAACTTCTACACCCTGATTAGTCACTTTTCCAAAATTCTTCCAAGGCTGCTTCATAAATCCAGCCGTCATCGGAACAGACTCACGTGGCATAAATATATCTTTACGGCGTTCGTCGAAATAATCTAATTGCAAATCAATCATACCATTCAGGAAACCTAGCTCAACCCCCAAATTCATCTTATTAACAATCTCCCACGTCAAATCTTGTACAGCAAACTCACCTTCCGCCATACCAGTTAAACCATAACTACTATCCAATCCCCATTTATACATGTTTAATGTATCATAGTCATCGGTAATTGTAGAAAGGTACGCAAAACGGCGTCCACCTAAATTAGCATTACCTACCTGACCATAAGACGCACGCAATTTCAATTTAGATATGACCTTACGCAATGGTTGCATAAATGCCTCTTCCGATACAATCCAGCCAATTGCTCCTGAAGGGAAAAAGCCATAACGCTTGCCTTTGGCAAAATTTTCAGAGCCATTATAGCCAAAATTAAATTCACCTACATATTTACCCGAATAGGTATAAGATGCACGTCCTGCCAATCCCTGATTACGGTAAGGCAACTTGCTTCCATCATCATAATTACGACGATTAAACAATAACATTGCAGCAACGGAATGTTTCTCTGCGAATGTACGGTCATAAGACAAAGTTGCTTCCATATATACGCTCTTATTTCCATAGTCACCGCTTTTTGAGTAATCCAGGAAATTAGTACCATTGGATTTTGATGCTATAATCAAATTACCTTCATCATCACGTCCTGTAGCAGGTACATAATAATCCGGTGTCTTTCCACGAGAAACAGTACCTGAAGAAAACCTGTCAAATGAGAATGTACCTTTTACTTTCAATCCCGGAAGTAAGAATTTCAAATCTTGTTCTACAGAAAACAGTGTTTCAATCTTACTGTCACTTCTTCTTTTATATCCACTTTGAGTAGCCCATGCCCAAACGTTTGGCTCCTCTGTTGTCGGTATCTGTCCACTGGAATACTGTGCAGGGAAAGCATGAGGTACAGCAACGAACGCTTTCTGGAAAATTTGAGATATATCTTTCGTTGTAGAATTTCTATCTTGCAAATATCCACCAATATTAAAACGTAATTGCGTAGTAGGACTTAATTTCAAATCCACATTAGAACGAACGTTATAACGTTGCAATTTAATAGTAGGATCCCAATCATAGCTTTTATCACGTTTCAAAATACCACGTTCATTATACGCAGCAGCAACAAAAGAATAACGTAATGTCTCCGTACCACCAGAAATATCTACTGTTACACGCTGATTCGAAGCATAATCATTTGCAATTGCATCCATCCAATTCACGTCCGGATATAAATCAGGATCATAACCTGCACGAGTTTTTGCAATACGATCTGTATATTTAGGCTGTTGTCCTGTATCCATCAAGATATCATCCAAAACCTGCATATAATCTGCCGCACCCAAATACTCGGGAAGTTTAACTGGCTGTGTAGCTGCAAATTCAGCCTTTACAGTCACACGAGGTTTACCAACTTGTCCGCGTTTTGTATTAATTAAAATAACACCATTAGCTCCCCGCACTCCATAAACAGCACTTGCAGCAGCATCTTTCAACACAGAAAAAGATTCTATCTCTTCAGGATCAATATTATTCAAATCGCGTTCTATACCATCAATCAAAACCAATGGGTTTTGTCCGGCATCCTGGAATGTACTAATACCACGAATCCAGAAAGAAGAATTATCATATCCCGGTTCACCAGAACGTTGCACAGCTAATACACCGGCAACTGTACCAGCCAGATTATTACTTATTGAACGAGTAGTAGAAACCTTTAACTTTGCAGGTTCAATCGTTGTGATAGAACCAACAACAGACTCTTTCTTTTGTGCGCCATAGGCAACCACTACAACCTCATCTAATTGACCAACATCTTCTACCATTTGTACATTAACAACCTTTCGGTTATTAACAACCTCTTCTTTAGGAATAAAACCAATATAACGGAAAGAAAGCACAGATTTTCTTTCAGGAACAATAATACTATAATTACCATTCATGTCTGTCAATGCATGCACTGTGGAATCATTTTTCAAAATGATTGTTACACCAATCAAAGGCTCACCTTTTTCATCTGAAACGTTACCTGTTACCTTAATACCCTTTTGTTGTATAGTTTGCTGTACTTTAGGAGCTTCTGGCACCGAAATAGTAATTTGTCTTCCCGACATCTTATAATTCAGTCCTGTCTCTGAGAACAACTCTTTTAATACAGCATCTATTTTCTTATTGGAAACTGAAATGGAGACTTTGTTATTCAGATTTTTCTGAACATTAGCAGAGTAAATAAAAATATACTTACTATGTTTTTCGATATAATCTAAAATATCTTTAACTGTAACATTCTCATACTGTACTGAGAATAAATCTTCTTCGGAATTCCAACTAATAGAATTAGTACCGAATGAAGAGAATGGAATCATAAAAAAGACGTTTATAATGCAAAAAAGCTTAAGTCTTTTCTTTAAGTGTAAAAAAATAGTTTTCTTTACCATAAAAATTTCTTTTTAGGTTAACAATTTTGGATTTATTGATTTAACTAGGGAATTACTATCGGGTAAATACGGCAATATTTATCCGATTTTTTTTGTCATAATGGCAGTCTGTTCTTCATAGGCAAACATATTAAAAGATTAATTAAAAAAATTATTTATTTAAATATATACTAGTATCACTTTTTTCGATCGTGAATGGCAGGGTTTGCTGAATACATTCAATCACCTCGTCTATATCATCTTTCAAATCTAATTTCCCATACACTTTTTCTTTACCAATAATTGGCTCACATTGAATAGATATACCATAGTAGATGCTTAGTCTTTGAATGATCTGCGACAAATCATTACCATTCAATAACATGATCCCCTCTACCCAACTAATATACTCTGCTACATCAACTTGCTTCTGATAAGCAATTGTACCATTTGCTATATTCAACAGATCATTAGGATTCAAACGTGCTTTCTTTTCATTCTTATCAGTAACTTCTACCGCACCTTCCACCAATACAATATTAGTTGTTCCTCCTTTATAATTCGAGATATTGAACTTCGTTCCTAACACTTGCAGTTTAAAATCATCAGACTCCACTATAAAAGGATGTTTCTTATCATGCGCAACTTCCAGGAAAACTTCTCCTTGGGCATAGATTTTACGAATGTCTCCTTTAAAACAACGAGGATAAATCACTTTTGACTGGGAATTAACGACCAGCCGAGTCCCATCAGACAATTCTACTCTAGCCCTTTTCCCCGCAGGAACAAGCAACTGATTATATTCTTGTTCCTCTTTGGTTTTCTCTTCTTTCTCTTTTATCACTTGTGAATTGACAGCAACTTTCCCCTCTTTCGAATACTTAATGAAAACATCTTCATCCAAATTAAGCTGTTCCTTGGAAGTAATAAGAGTCACTTCCTCAACAGATTGGCTATCCATTTCTTCAGCAATAGCCTGGAAGTCTAAATTAACACTTCCATTCTGATTAAAAAAATAAATAGTTGAAATGCAAATCAAAAAGGAAGCAGCAATAGAAGCTGAAGCAACTAAGAAATATTTCTTTCTGCGCTTCATAGCATCTTTTCGCATCTTTCGTTGAGTCTTCTCTATGATAGAAGATGAATCAATCTTTTCCTGCACACAATTTTCCCAAAAGAATTTCAACTTCTCAGCATCAGGCATAGAAGTAAAATCATCCTCAATATTTTCTTGAGAATTCAATTTACTAAATAAATCTGCGAGACGATGGTATTCTTTCAAGCTCATAATCCTATTTTAATGTTGTTCTATAGATAAAGACGCAACTAAAAAAAAAATCTCCCAGTCAAAAATGATTTTTTTTCATTTTTCGGGTAAAAAGAATAAAAGTGGAGTTAGCTATGTGAAAAAATAAGGCATTAATAAGCAGGAGAGTAAAAAACTTAGCTCTTGCGAGATTTCATATTCAATCTTTTAGCAATTTCATCTAACGCAAAAGCAATATGGTTATTGATAGTCTTCACTGATATGTTCAACATATCTGCAATATCTTTATAAGGAAGCCCGTCTATTTTTGCTAAGAAAAAGACATGTTTACACTTGGGAGGAAGTTGTTGAATGGCGTCATTAATTTTAGCCATTTCTTCCTTACTAATCATCTCCTCGGCTGGAGATTGAACCGGCTCAAAAATAAAATCTTCGATATCATCAAATGACAATTCATACTTTCCAGTTTCCTTCCGCAAAAAAGAAATCGCTTTTCGATAGGTGATTGTCTGGATCCAAGCATTCATATTGCCAATTTCAGCCAGACTTTTTCTATTTTTCCAAACTTCAAAAAAAACATCACTCACAATCTCTTCAGCTGACTCCTTCTGGCCAAGTAGCGCAAATGTATAGTGATATAAACGCGAAGAATAATGCTCCATAAAACGATTGAAAGCAATTTCATCGCCGTCTACTATTCTACATATTTCATTATTCTCAAGTTTCACAGAAGTATTTATAGATTATTTCCAATTAACAAAATTGAGCCAAATATAGCAGTATCGTATCAATTACGAAAATAAAACACCATAAAAAGGAATTAAAAGTTATCAATTATAGAAAAATGGCTATAATAAAAACATTACCATTTAGCTATAAAAGTCTCTTACTTAGATAACGTACAGGATACCATACGGAGAGAAAACCAACGGCTAAAACTGTGATAAAGATTAATACGACATCCCAAGCGTGAACGCTGACAGGATAGGCATCTACAACAAAAGTACCACCACCGCCTCCCAATGAAATTATACCGAATTTCTGTTGTATAAAACATAGGATTAAGCCCAGGACAATACCGGAAATAGCGCCAGAAAGAGAAATGAGACGTCCTTCAAAGAGGAATATTCGGGAGATGAGTTTATCACTAGCTCCAAGACTCCGCAAAGTTACTACATCATCCTTCTTATCCAAGATCAACATAGAAAGAGAGCCTATCACATTAAAACAGGCTATCATTAAAATAAAAGTGAGGAACAAATAAGAGATTAGTTTCTCTATCTCCATAATACGGAAAATATCTGCCTGTTGCTGATAACGATTCTGAACAACAAAATCATCACCTAGTATGTTTTCTATTTTAGATTGTACCGATGAAGTATTTACATTAGGTTTCAATTTCAATTCCATCGCAGAGACTTCTGTTGTATAATCCAGAAGCTGACGAAGAAAATCAAGAGAAGTCAAAATATATTTTCCATCATATTCTTGCTGATTCACCACAAATACGACACCTGGAGAATACAGATAATCGCGGTTAAAAGAAGCGCCGGGATTTGCCATATTCACTTTGGCATTTCGTTTGGGAAGATATATCTGAAGAGGATCGACAAACTCCAAACCAGTTCCCAAAGTCGCAACCAATTCCACTCCCATGACGCCATAATTCACGATCGAATCATGAAGAACGAATTCTCCCGCGCCATAAAGTATGCTGTCTATGGCCGTCAGTTCTTCAAAATTATCCTCCACCCCTTTTAGTACAACCATAGCCTGACGGTCCTTGTATTGCACCATTGCATTCTCTTCGAGCGTCTCTGTAAACACCTCCACTTCAGGAAGCGCACAAACGGCACGAATCCGTTCATCTTGTGCATCAAAAACCTTTCCTTCACGGACCGTAATTTTCAACTGCGGATCAAAAGCCGTAAAAAAGCTGGCCACCATATCCTGAAAACCATTAAAAACAGAAAGAGTGCAAACCAAAGCAAGCGTAGCAAGAGCCACTCCACATACGGAAATGCCGGATATGATATTAATAGCATTATGCTTTTTCTTTGAAAAAAGATAACGCCTGGCTATATAAAAAGGGAAGTTCACCTCTGCAATGAATTATTTCACTTCAGCAATGAATCTATTTTCTCAATATAATCCAATGAATCATCCACGAAGAATTTCAGTTCAGGAATGATACGTAGCTGGTGACGTACACGAGTCCCAAGCTCATAACGAATGGATTTCATATTGTTATTGATATTCTTCACCATCTCTTCTGCTTTCTCTGAAGGAAAAACACTAAGGTAGACACGGGCAATACTCATATCAGGACTGATACGAACTGCGCTAACAGAGACCAATGTACCCGGCATGGACTTTGTTTGAAGCAGGAATATCTCACTTAGCTCTTTCTGCAACAGGCGAGATATCTTATTCTGTCTGGTTGTTTCCATAAAGTTATTTACTGTTTTACGATTTACTACTTACTATTTTCTTCCTTATGATCGTTAATCCGTCACGCAAAGGAAGTATTACTTTTTCCACTCGCACATCTTGTGCTACCAAATCATTAAAGGCTTTAATACCAATTGTTTGAGCGTCCGTATTGCGAGGCTGTTCAAGCACATGCCCGTCCCACAAAGTATTATCAGCAATGATATATCCGCCTTCGGAAAGATACGCCAATGTCATCTCGTAGTATTCAATATACTTACGTTTATCACCATCAATAAAAGCCATATCAAAAGTAACACCTAAACGCGGAACAAGTTCTAAAGCATCACCTATATAAAAACGAATTTTATCAGCAAACGGTGATTTCTCCAGCCATGGACGGGTAAAGTCCTCTTGTTCATCATTGATCTCAAACGTATGCAACAGTCCACCTTCCGGCAGACCTTCCGCCAAACAAAGGGCGGAGTAGCCGCTATACGTTCCGATTTCCAATATCTGACGAGGCTGAATCATTTCTACAAACATCTTCAGCATCCGTCCCTGCAAATGCCCGGAAGCCATACGAGGACGAAGGAGCTTTACATGCGTATCCCGATAGAGCGATTTCAAGTAATCGCTCTCGGGATCAATATGCTGCAAAATATATTCGTCTATCGATTCGGTTTCCTGCATAAAACTTACCTCTTTAAAAATTAAAGATAACGGTTGTTGTTAGGTAATACAGTCTCCTCTGCATGCTTCAAAGCATCTTCCACTACATTGATTTCGAGGAATGAGGTCTTTGTTCCTGCCTTACCACTACTTAAATAACCGACCATATCGGAAGGCTGCAAACGACCTTCTTTCAACAGACGACGCAATGCCGCAAAGTAATATTGCTGTCCGTTAGCCAATTCCGGCATATAGATAGCTTCCACACCATAAGACAAAGCCAAATGACGCATTGTCTTTTCTTTATAGCAGATAGCCAGCACTGGATACTTTCCACGGAAAGCAGCCAGATTACGAGCAGTGCGTCCGCTATAACTATCAGTAATAATAGCACGTATTTTTAACTTAGAAGTAGCTTTTACTGCTTGTTTAGCAAGGAACGCCGTAACATCATTACTATTCTCATCTAACGGAATACGGATATCATTTTCTTCCAGTTTATCTTTTTCTGCCTGAGCCGCAATTTTAGTCATCGTTTTCACCGCTTCTACCGGATACTTACCATAAGCAGTTTCTCCACTCAACATCAAAGCATCTGTACGATAGTAGATTGCATTGGCAATATCAGTCACTTCCGCACGAGTCGGACGAGGATTATTTATCATTGTATGGAGCATTTGAGTAGCAACGATTACCGGCTTCTTTGCCAGAATACACTTGCGAATCAATACACGCTGGATTCCCGGAATACGTTCTTGAGGCACTTCGATACCCAAGTCACCACGAGCAACCATTACGCCATCTGCCACTTCCAGGATTTCATCGATATTATCCACCCCTTCCTGATTCTCAATCTTAGCAATAATCTTAATATCACTATTATGTGCATCCAGAATTTCACGTATGTCAAGTACATCCTGACGGTTACGTACGAAAGAGTGAGCGATAAAATCAATATCCTTTTCGATAGCATAAAGAATATTGTTACGGTCTTTTTCCGTTAATGAAGGAAGATTGATACGAACACCCGGGACATTTACGCTTTTACGGCTTCCCAAAGTAGCATCGTTCTTAACTTCACACAGCAAATAACCATCCGTCTTATCAATAACTTCCAGTTCCAGATCGCCATCATCAATCAGAATCGTACCACCGATATTCAGGTCAGACACAAAGTTCGAATATGAAACAGCAATGCACTCACGGGTTGTTTCCAAATCCGGATTACCTACAATCTTTACTTTCTCTCCTATTTTATATGGAATCGGCTCTGCATTAGCCGTTGTACGAACTTCCGGACCTTTTGTATCCATCAAAATCGCAATACGGTTGGACACAGCACGTACATTTGCAATCAAAGCTTCAAAACCTTCACGGCTAGCATGCGCTGTATTCATACGCACTACATTCATCCCAGCTTCAAACAACTGTTTTATAAAATCCACATCACAACGTCTATCCGAGATGGAAGCCACAATCTTAGTCTGTTTCAATAACATAGTCTTTCTACCTATTATATATTATTACCTTATTTATTATCTATCCAATAAAGCCTCCAAAGCCAAACGGTACGAATTTAGCCCAAAGCCACAAATCACTCCTTTACAAGCACAAGCAATCATCGATACGTGCCGAAAAGACTCGCGACTATGCACATTAGAAATATGCACCTCAATCACCGGAGATGTCACAGAACGAATAGCATCCTGCAAAGCTATGGAAGTATGTGTATACGCACCTGCATTCAAGATTATACCATCCACATCAAATCCCACCTGCTGTATGCAGTCTATCATTTCTCCCTCGATGTTCGATTGAAAATAGTCGATCTCCACGTCAACGTATCTTTTGCGAAGATCAGCCAAGTAATCTTCAAATGTAACGCTTCCGTAAATGGAAGGTTCACGCTTACCCAACAGATTAATATTCGGGCCATTAATAATTTGTATCTTCATCGCGCAATCCTGTTTTTTTATACCTTTGTATCTGAAAGAATGTGCAAAGGTAGAAAAAAGAAATGGAAATCAACGAAAAAAAGCATAAGAAGGAACAACAAGAGCTGATAATCAGGAAGTATCAGCAGTATCTCAAACTCGAAAAGTCCTTATCTCTTAATACTCTGGATGCCTATCTGACGGATCTGGACAAACTGATGAGCTTTCTGACATTGGAAGGGATTTACGTATTGGACGTATGCCTGTCCGATCTTCAACGTTTTGCGGCCGGATTACATGACATCGGCATTCATCCCCGTTCACAAGCCCGCATCTTATCAGGAATCAAATCATTTTTCCGTTTCCTCATCCTCGAAAACTATCTGGAAGCAGATCCCAGTGAACTATTAGAAGGCCCTAAAATAGGTTTCAAACTTCCCGAAGTACTGACTGTGGAGGAAATTGACCGGGTTATCTCCGCCGTCGACCGCAGCAAAGCTGAAGGACAGCGAAACAGAGCTATTTTAGAAACACTATACAGCTGCGGACTTCGGGTATCAGAACTTATCACCCTTAAACTATCCGACCTCTATTTTGATGAAGGCTTTATCAAAGTAGAAGGAAAAGGAAGCAAACAACGACTCGTACCAATCTCCCCCCGGGCTATTAATGAAATAAAGCTTTACATCACAGACCGTAACCAGATTGAAGTGAAAAAAGGGCATGAGGATTTCGTTTTCGTCAGTCAGCGGAGAGGCAAAGGTCTTTCCCGGATTATGATCTTTCACATGATAAAAGAATTAGCACAAAAAGCGGGTATTACCAAAAACATCAGTCCGCACACTTTCCGGCACTCCTTTGCCACTCATTTACTGGAAGGTGGAGCCAATTTGAGAGCCATTCAATGTATGCTCGGACATGAATCCATTGCGACAACGGAAATCTATACCCACATCGACCGCAATATGCTTCGTAGTGAGATTATCGAGCATCACCCACGAAATATCAAGTATAGGAAAGAAAAAGAGGAGTTATTTCATTAAATTATGATAAAATCGCCCCCTTATCTATATAATTATATTAAGAATTAATATCTTTGCGTTACTTTTTCTGTGTGAGCAGAAGGAGGTTGGCAAATAGACGATATTTCAATTACAAACATTTAATTTATACCTAAAATGACTAAGAAGTTGTACTTGCCTTTACTCATGGCAATGGTTGTTGCATTATTCTCTTCTTGCAGCAAAAAAATGGGTGAATTGTCAGCTGATTACTTCACTGTTACTCCGCAAGTGCTGGAGGCAGTAGGTGGTAAAGTTCCTGCGACCATCAATGGTAAATTTCCTGAAAAGTATTTCAACAAAAAAGCGGTTGTAGAAGTTACTCCGGTTTTGAAATGGAATGGCGGCGAAGCTAAAGGCCAACCAGCTACTTTCCAAGGTGAAAAAGTGGAAGGTAACGACCAGACTATCTCTTACAAGATGGGCGGTAGCTACACGATGAAAACTTCTTTTGACTATGTTCCTGAAATGGCTAAGTCAGAATTGTATCTGGAATTCAAAGCTACTATCGGAAAGAAAGTAGTTACTATTCCTGCTGTGAAAATTGCTGATGGTGTAATCTCTACTTCTGAATTAGTAAACAATACATTAGGTAACGCCAACCCTGCATTGGGCGAAGACGCTTTCCAACGTATTATCAAAGAAAAACACGATGCTAACATCATGTTCTTGATCCAACAAGCTAACATTCGTTCCAGCGAGTTGAAGACTGCTAAAGAATTCAACAAAGAAGTAGCTAACGTAAACGAAGCTGCTAACAAGAAGATCAGCAACATCGAAGTTTCTGCATACGCTTCTCCTGATGGTGGTGTAAGCTTGAATACTACTCTTGCTGAAAACCGCGAAAACAACACAACCAAGCTGTTGAGCAAAGACCTGAAGAAAGCAAAAATCGACGCTCCGATCGATGCTAAATATACTGCACAGGACTGGGAAGGTTTCCAAGAACTGGTTTCTAAATCTAACATCCAAGACAAAGAGTTGATCCTCCGCGTTATTGCAATGTATCAAGACCCTGCTCAAAGAGAAAGCGAAATCAAAAACATCTCTGCTGTATACAAAGAATTGGCTAACACTATTCTTCCTCAGTTGCGTCGTTCTCGTTTGACTTTGAACTATGAAATCATCGGTAAGTCTGACGAAGAAATCACTAAACTGGCTTCTTCTAATCCTTCTGAACTGAATGTAGAAGAATTGCTGTATGCTGCTACACTGACTAGCGATCCTGCTAAACAAGAAGCTATCTATACTCAAGCTACCAAACAATTCCCGAACGATTACCGTGGTTACAACAACTTGGGTAAATTAGCTTACCAGGCTGGTAACATTGACAAAGCTGAATCTTACTTCAAGAAAGCTGCCAGTGTTAATGCTACTCCTGAAGTTAACATGAACTTAGGTTTGGTTTCTTTGATGAAGGGTGACAAAACTGCTGCAGAAGCATACTTCGGTAAAGCTGCCGGAACAAAAGAACTTGGCGAATCTATGGGTAACCTGTACATCGCTCAAGGTCAATATGAAAGAGCAGTTAACTCATTCGGTGACTCTAAGACTAACAGTGCTGCTTTGGCTCAAATCCTTGCTAAGGACTACAACAAAGCTAAAAACACATTGGCTAACGTAACAAGACCGGATGCTTACACTGACTACCTGATGGCAGTTTTAGGTGCTAGAACTAACAATTCTTCTATGGTAACAAGCAGCTTAAAGAGCGCAGTTGCTAAAGATTCGTCATTAGCTAAGAAAGCAGCTACTGACTTGGAATTTGCAAAATACTTCACAAATGCAGATTTCATGAACATCATTAAATAAGAGAATTACCACTCTATTTTAAATATTAAGAATTGCCTGTCATTATAAATGACGGGCAATTCTTTTTTTTTATCTGTAAAAACCGTACTTTCGCAGAAAAGAAATCAAAGCAATGAAAAAGAGTAGCATTTTAATCCTCATAATCATTTGTCTATGCAGTTGTGGTAAATCTTCAAAGAAGGTTAGCATAACCGGGGAAATCAAAGGCCTGGGCACAGATACGCTTTATCTGTATGGAATGGACGAATCATTCGACCGGATAGATACCATTTTCGCGAAGAACGATAAATTCTCTTATACAGCTTCAATAGACACCATTACTTCTGCCTTTTTACTTATTGACAATCAGACAGAATATCCAATCTTCCTTGACAAAGGAAATCAGATCAAAATAAAAGGAGATATCAATCACCCGGAATATCTGGATATCAATGGTAATATATATAATGAAGAGTTTACAAACTTTCAGAAAGAACTAAATAGCCTGCCTACCCCATCCGAGAAAGATTTAGAGCAAAAAGCAGAAGAATTCATCACGGCACATCATTCTTCTTTTGTCAGTCTTTACCTGTTGGATAAATACTTTGTGCAGAAAGACTCTCCTGATTTCAACAAGATAAAGAAATTAATTGAAGTCATGACAGGAATACTGCAAGACAAGCTATACATCGAGCAACTGAATGAAGCCATTTCCTTGTCCGAAAAGACAGAGATAGGCAAATATGCTCCGTTTTTCAGCCTTCCTAACATAAAAGGAGAGAAAATTACCCGGTCATCAGAAGATTTCAAGAAAAAGAACTTGTTAATCAACTTTTGGGCTTCATGGGGAGATAGCATTTCCAATCACCAAAGCAATACCGAGTTAAAAGAGATCTATCAGAAATATAAGAAGAACAAACATATAGCCATGCTCGGTATCTCCCTTGATATGGATAAACAAGAATGGCAGGATGCTATAAAACGTGATACGCTCAATTGGGAGCAAGTCTGTGATTTTGGCGGACTAAATTCCGAAGTAGCCAAACAATACGCCATCAAGCAAGTTCCCAACAACATTCTTCTGTCGGCAGACGGTAAGATTCTCGCGAAAAACCTCAAAGGAGAACAATTGAAGAAGAAAATTGAGGAAGTAGTCACTGCTGCTGAAGAAAAGGAAAAACAAGACAATAAGAAGAAAAAATAATCAATAATCAAACGTGTTAATTAAAGTATTCGGAGCGGCTGTTCAAGGGATTGATGCAACACTCATAACAATCGAAGTCAACAGCTCGCGCGGCTGTATGTTCTATCTCGTCGGCCTTCCGGATTCTGCGGTCAAAGAAAGCCATCAACGTATTATCTCCGCACTGCTGGTGAATGGTTATAAAATGCCCACTAGCAATATAGTAGTCAATATGGCACCAGCCGACATCCGTAAAGAGGGTTCAGCTTATGACTTGCCTCTTGCCATCGGATTGTTAGGAGCTAATGAAACAATCTCTTCCGAGAAGTTTTCCCGCTATTTGTTAATGGGCGAACTAAGCCTGGACGGAAGTATACAACCTATCAAAGGTGCACTTCCCATTGCTATTAAAGCGCGCGAAGATGGTTTCGAAGGACTAATCATCCCCCAACAAAACGCACGGGAAGCTGCCGTTGTCAATCAATTAAAAGTATACGGAGTCAGTAATATCAAGGAGGTCGTCGAATTCTTCAATAATGAACGCGAATTAGAGCCGACTGTTGTTAATACACGGGAAGAATTCTATCAACAACAGACGAACTGCGACTTGGATTTTGCAGACGTTAAAGGGCAAGAGAATGTAAAAAGGGCACTAGAAGTTGCAGCAGCCGGAGGGCATAATTTAATAATGGTAGGTGCTCCGGGTAGCGGTAAATCGATGATGGCCAAACGCCTTCCTTCCATTCTTCCTCCTCTTTCACTGGGTGAAAGTCTGGAAACCACCAAGATACATTCAGTTGCCGGACAACTAAAACGCGGGTCCTCATTGATTTCCCAACGCCCATTCCGCGACCCTCACCACACAATTTCCCAAGTGGCGATGGTTGGTGGAGGTAGTTTTCCACAACCCGGAGAAATCAGTCTGGCGCATAATGGAGTACTTTTTTTAGATGAACTATTCTCAAAGCTATTTAACCATTGTATATTGTTATATATCAACTATTTAATCAGACAGAACAACCATTCAATCCAGTAAAATTCAGTTTCCGCACCGATGCAAGCCCAACAAAGCCTCACAATCGGTCAGCCTCTCATCTCAATTCCTGCTGTCTCCTTTGAAGAAGAAAAGTAAATTCCGACCTAGAGCACCCTCTCAACTCCAATATTCACAATTTCAACCTAGTATTAGTTTACTCTCAATTACTATAGAGTTCTTTACAATACCAATTTCACAGATAGAGTTTCTATGAGAAGTAGCTGTTTCCAAATCAATAGCAACGAAATCTAAGTTCCCCATATATGTCTTATATTATGTGAGATAATATAGCAAGATTATGTTTGATTCTGATTATGTATGCTATACTTCTTTATAATTGGGTAGCTCTAATAAAGTGCGAAGAAGTTCATCTTTATTCCTATCCTCATCTTTAATATGTTCTTCTAATCCTTTAATATTGGATTCTACAAGTTCATTACATATATCCTTCTGCACTTCCTTTAGCATATCTAAGCTGATTAAAGTTCTCATCTCAAATATATTAACATCCTCTAGTGGACTACCTAGTGTTATGAATTTATCAAAAACGAATATGTAGTTATCGGGATATTTGTCATACCGTATCATTGCTCCTACACTGAAACGCGCTTCATTCTCGAAGAATTTCATTATAACATCTAGTTTATTGCCATGTTTACGTTTAAGAATCCTATCTCTATATCTATCAAAGAAATGTGGTATATATGCACCGTTCTTACCTATTTTAATAATGGTGCTAGGACAGGTCACTACATATATGCCTTCCGGTTGGCGGTAACATCTTGCAATTAATGGTATAAACTTATGCTTCCAGTATGCATTAAAGCTATATCTGATAATATATATATGACCTGTGTTGGTAGTAATTTTTATAGGTTTAAAAGTGAAATGGTCTATTCCTTTGGTCTGTATATACTTTAGGTATCTATCCTTCATTCCGAAGAAGTCTACTTCCCTTTCTCGGAGATATTCTTCATAATCTATCTTATATTCATCAAGGACTTTTGTGTACAGCATAACCTATTACTATTAACTAGAAAGGGTATCCAAATGGATACCCTAAAGTGTTTACTTAGTAGTATTAATTAGTAGAAGAATCTAAAATAGCTTGTAGTATGTCTGTTGGAATATCTTTAAGAAGCTTCTTCTGGTTCTCTAATTTGAGTTCCTTGCAGTTCTTAATCCATTCCTCGTACTTCTCGATTTGCCTGTCACACCAACAAACCATATCAGCCGGTGTTGCAGTATTACCAAACCAAGAGCCATACAAATCAAATAATTCTTCACGACTTAACACTACACAAGTTGCTTCATTCTGATTCTCCATAATGATAAATTAATTAGGGTAAATAAATTAACCTTTAAATCTACTCAAAGGCTTGCCGTTCCTTACGGTATTAGTCCATAAGTTGTTTACAAGTAAACGAACATAAAGCGCAATTAAGCCATTATGGTATCTCTAAATGAAACGCCACAAATGTACAAATATATTTTAAATAAGCAATCAAGTCTAATATAATTTATGCTATAAATTAATGTGTTATTGTAGATATATATCATAATGGTCTTGAATGATAGTATGGAACTAGGTATATATTCATAGTAGTTATAATACTTTATAATACTACAGTATCTTATAGTAATACAGCATACTAATAGACTGTAGTAATCTATATACATTCTATCAATGTCTTTATAACTAGAATTTGCCTGTTGTCATACTGTAAATATCCAATAAGGTGAACGCAAGTGGGACAAAACTGTTGAGAGTTTGACTTATTACACTCCGAACGGTTCTGTCTCATTTTTCGGAGATTCATGGCTGCAAGCACTCTCACGTGTGTTTATCCATGCGGACGAGGGCGGAGAGGTGAATACGCAACGCTAACATTCCCTACGGCTTGTCAATCTTGAAATGACCGCTCCGTTTATCTTCCAGACTTGCCACCATAAATCTAATTCGTTTCAAATGAGTGGGCTAACCTATCCGGCACTTGGAATTTGAGACTGTGACATATCAGAGACACAATAATTTACATCGGGCTTTGAACTGCCGACTGATACGCCCAGAAGTGAAAAATAATTCAAGGCAAGGCGTGCACTGTTCACCTGCACACCGTAAATCAGAGCAAGATTCGTTTACGAGTTCCGAATCAGTTTCTAAGTTAAGCAGGCAAGGGCATATCTTCACTTCACGAAGCTCCCAACACGAAGTTTTAAAATAGCGACCCAACTGTTATGTAGCCTTACCGAAGTGCAGTATCTTTGCACTACCAACATGAGATAAGGGTGGTATCACTGAAACTACTGAATTACCTACTTGAAGTATATCTGAAAACCACTATTTGAATTTACGACACTCACCGCACACAGATTCATTCTTTATGTACCTAATTTTATGAATTTATGGCAATGAACATTCTATTTGTTAGTTCAAGCTACTTCCTAAGAAACATTCCAGTAGCAATTTTAAACAAGAGAGAGATTATCAAACTCAAAATGCAGCGGTACAAGGACGTAAAGGTTTACCTCTACAGTTTTATACTACCAGACTACATGACAGATGAATATGTATCAGAGCAACTGGACGCACTTGCATCGCACTTGCTGTTCCCGCATCTCATACTATCCATTGCCAATACGACAATCTACAACCCAAGACTTGTCGCCAATAACGTGAATGGCATAGTGCACATCGTTTTATGTTTTGAGCATGATTGAATCAACAATTTTATGAATTTCCAATTATGAACACCAAACAAGAATTTAGTTTTGAAGAACTACGCAGGCTTGCATTGGCTCACCACGTAAAGGACAGCAAAACAGTGATTGGAATATGGGCTAAGCTCAATGGATATTTCAAGAAACGCAAGCAGAGAGATAACAAGGTTTACACCGTTTACATCAAGATGAATAATGATACATGAATAGTTTCTAATGAAGGGAGGACAGTATAAATGGTTCTCCCTTTTACCGTTAATAAGTGAGCATACTAGACAGGGAATGTATTTGCAACTAATCATCTAATTAGTATCACTATCTACTAATGTGCTTACTAATACAGCAAAGTTATGTGCAGAAGTATTGATATTACCAGATTATAAAGGTGTGCTTATTCCCCCCTTTAGCGGTG